>QFCE01000850.1_pt1 | contig 236576 bp, 168 predicted proteins | sample 5346091 | NCBI WGS metagenome assembly QFCE01 (sample SAMN09062252, study PRJNA434731) | Human gut metagenome, whole genome shotgun sequencing project. | isolation source: stool timepoint A chromium assembly | host: Homo sapiens | collected 2015
ATTGAATACGGCAAGAACAAAGACGACGATGCGCTGCCGCAGCTAAATGTTCTCTTCTTGGTAGACCAGAAGTCCGGACTTCCGATTTTTTATCGCTTTTATGACGGAAATGTTCCAGATGTCAGCACCATTCGTCATACGATTGCCGATCAGGCCCTTCTAAACATGAAGAGCGTCGTTCTGGTTGCTGACAAAGGCTGTAACAGCGTAAAAAACATCAACGACTGTCTGATCAATAAAGTTGAGTTTATTTTTAATGTCCGTCTAGGAACGAAAGGCTGTCTGGCCAGAGAACTCATAGATGAACATAGAAAGGAGTTTGCAGACCTCAACAGCGGCGATCCTTACATCAGAAAGAACATCGCCACGGCAAAGGTGAATTGGAAATACGATCTGCGGCCGGTAGAGGGGAAACCGGCATCAAACTCTGCGACAGCCGAGCTTTATTACCACATGTTCTACGATCCCGTCATCTATCAGGAGGCAGCCAATAAGCTCACGGAATCGCTTCTCACCATTAAAAAGAAACTTCTTGAAAATGAAGCCCTGACCGAGCAGGAGGAAGAGCTGAAAGAAAAATTCTTCCGAAACGATAAAGAAAAAGGCTTGATTATTGTTAATCGCCGAGTAGACGACTACTTGAAGTACAAGGGATTTAGAGTTTTAGTCACAGACTCGGAGAAGGATCCGGTTAAGGCCTGGACGGCTTATGCCGACCGCTGGCGCGTAGAAGACGCCTTTGCAACGCTTAAGGACCGACTCGGCTGCAATCGAATCAGATGCTCTGACAACAAGGCACTGCAAGGAAAGACCTTCGTACAGTTCATTGCGACGGGCTTGTCGCTGATGGTTCGTTCGAGAATCCGCTGCTATATAAAGGAAAACAAGAAAGCTGGAAAACTGAATCTGGTCTACGAGAGCGACGCAAAGATCCTTCAGGTTCTAAATAACGTCATGCAAACTCGCTTTAACCACGGCTACTACTTCGACGAAGTTGCCGGTAAAAAGATTAAATACTTTGAAGCGTTAGGTGTTGGAGTTCCGGGAGCCGGGCCCGAGACTCCGGAAGATGTTCAGGAAGAACCAGAAGCCGAAACGTTATTAGGTACGGATATTGAAATTTAACGAGGATGCCGGAGCCGAACTCCGGCTAGATCACTGAAAAACGCAAAATCTCAGGGCTTTGCAAAAGCGCACGGTGCTGAAATGAAAAAAATCCCGCCTAAGCGAGATTTTCCAAGAAATATTCTTTTAACTTTGGTGGCGCGCCAGGCAGGAATCGAACCCACGACCCCCTGGTTCGTAGCCAGGTACTCTATCCAGCTGAGCTACTGGCGCAACCGAGGAAGCGAACTATAGCAAAATAAAATTCCGTGTGCAAGTTGAAACCAGGAGAATTTCTGTAATTTCGCAGTCGGGAATTGTAAAAATGCTATCGCTTAATTCCTAACTTCCTGAGAATAAAGGAAGAACCTTTTTTTATCCAGTTAATTTTTTCTGTATGAATAACTGGTTTCTCAATGTAACTGATATGGTTTGTCTCCAGCCATACATCCAAAAGACGCTCAGACAAGAAACCGAAGACTCGAGCATCGTTAGCGGAGTAGGAGGAAATATCCAACAGCTTCTCTACTTCAAACAAAACGTCAAAGAGCCAGTCGCAATATTGGTTGAAAAGGTCCCTTCGCATAACAAACATATTCAGGATATGTGTCTTCCTTCCGCGCATCAATTTTTCGAAAGCGGGAAGATACTCTGAATGTTTCTCAGCAAGTACGCTTCTTAATGTTTCAATGTCCTCACTGTGGTGAGCATGAACATATTGAGATTCAACTGTCTCAATGAAGTAATTCCGTTTCGGCGGAAGAATGACTGGACTCTCTTTTAGGAATTCATTCCAATCAGATAAGGAAAAGACGCCTTCTAAAGGATCGGGAGTTTTCTTAATTCCGAAGTAACGTCTGTAATGTGTCAGGCCGATGGCTGTCACAGTTTCTGGCAAGTTGTGCCTTGCCCAGTAGAGAGCAGTCAATTCGCAGTAGTTGGGATTCTTTTGGGAGATATTGATTCCTTCATTGTCTCTTACGCCGCCAAGATGAAGATCGACTCGTTTTTGTGCTCCAACCTCGATAGGAAGATAAGGTTCTTCGTGGGGAAGGCGATACGGCCGATGACAAGCAACAAGAATCTTTAGCACTGTTAGTTAGGGGAGTAGAAGGGAAGGAGAGCATTGATTTCCAATTATCAACGCCGGGACAAACCAAAAATTTTAAATCTCGGGGACTCTTAATTCAACAGTAAGTCAACCGATGTAAGGAAAAAAGGCCAAATCTAGAATTTTTCTCAATGACGGTTAAGCCAATATCCGGCTTCAACCTCTAATCAAGGAGAATAAACATATGTCCAAATCTGTCGTAACATCCCGCCGTTCTTTTATTAAGGGCGCAGTTGCTGGCGCAGTTTCCGCCGGAGTCGCTCCTGTAATGGCAGCTCCTGCCCCGCAGAACGGCCTTCCCGCCAAGTGGGACGGAGAGGCTGATGTTGTGATCGTCGGTTTCGGCGGCGCCGGTGCAACAACCGGTATCGTGGCAGCTCAGAACGGTGCAAAAGTCATTATCCTGGAAAAGAATCCTCAGAATCATCACTACAGCAACACCCGTATGTCCGGCGGTATTTTCCACTGCCCGTTCAAAGACGGTGACCCGAAAGCATTGAAAGATTATGCCCAGGCTATGTTCTCCGGCGAAAACATCGACTGGAAAGAAGAAGGCGAAATTCCTGAATATTCCGAAGGTTTGGCTCAGCTTTGGGCAGACCTTTCTCCGACAAACCTTGAATTCCTGCAGAGCCTGGACCCGGCTTTCATAGGTGGCAGCCAGCCCGGTTTCAATAAAGCTTCTTTCCCGAACTTCCCGGGTGCTAAAGAATGCAAATACAACGCTTATCGCGCTACCTATCAAAAACGTATGAAGAACTTCAACCAGAAATCGGTTGACAGCCCGAAGGAAGAAACCAGTTCAGGTGAAGCTTTCTGGCGCTGCCTTGAAGAAGGTGTCAAGAAACAGGGTGACAACATCAAGGTTTACTATGAAACTCCTGCCTGCAGCCTCCTGAAGAACGCAAAGGGCGAAGTAGTCGGCGTTGTCGCTACTCAGAACGGCAAACCGGTTTATTTCCGCGGTAAGAAAGCAGTTGTACTTTGCTCTGGCGGTTATGAATACAACAAACCGATGCGTCAGGCCTTCTTGGAAGGCCCGGGTGTAGACGGATGGGCTTTCTACGGTACGACTTCCAACACAGGCGACGGTATCGCCATGGGTATGGCTGCCGGTGCCGGTTTGCAGAAAGTCGGCAAGTCGGCAGCCCGCGTCATCGTTCCGGCCCAGACTCGCTACAACGGAATGCGCATCGGCTCCATTACTCCGGCTGTCGGTTCTGCCAACTCCATCGTAGTTGATAACTATGGCAACCGTTACGAAGCTGAAACTAAGGTTACGGATAATCCCAGCCGCTATTTCTTCTACAAAGCAGCTGTGACATTTGATATTTCTTCTCTGAGCTATCCGAGAACTCCGTCTTGGATGATCTTTGATGAAAAACTTCGTACAAGCAAACCGCTGGTTGGTCTCGGTATTTCGACAGTCGGTTACGGATTTATCGATTGGGATGAAAAGAACGAAAAACCGATTGCTTCCGGTTTGATCCTTAAGGCTGATTCCATTGAAGAACTTGCCAACAAGATTAAACAGCATCCGGAAAACAAGGGTCGTATGGTTCCTGCTAACTTGGTTGAACAAGTCACTCGCTTCAATAAATTCTGCGATGACAAGAAAGACGCTGATTTCGGCCGCAGACCTGCTACATTGGGCAAGATCGAACAGGGTCCGTTCTACGCCATGCCGTTGGTTGCCGGTGGTCCGAATACTAAGGGCGGCTTATTAGCAGACGCAGACAGAAGAGTCCTTGCTTGGGACGGCACACCGATTCCTCGTCTCTACAGCGTCGGTGAAATCGCTTCCGCACTTAAGTTCGTTTATCAGGGCGGCGGTAACTTGACAGAATGCTTAGTCTACGGTCGTCACGTAGGTAAGAATGTCGCGGGCCTTCCCGATACGACACTTTAATAAATTCTGAATCGGCAGGGGCGGGGCCCCTGCCTCTTCGGAGATAACAATGAAAAAAGTATTGTTTTTACTTCTTCTTTCGTTCCTTGCAGGTACGACTGCTTTTGCTGCTGACGGCGGACCCTATCTTGCTGACAGACATGTTGCCAGAGGTATGAAGTGCGCAGATTGTCATACACCTGACAACAAACTCAAAACCAGCGGTGATTTGGATGTTTGCGCTTCTTGTCACGGCGATTACCAAGCCATGATTAAAAAGACGGACGGCAGATATGAGGTCAATCCCCATGGCCAGCATGAGGGAGCACTTCCTTGCTCTGAATGCCATAAAGGCCATAAGCCGGGCGTGAACTATTGCGGCGGCTGTCACAACTTTGTATATAAAGTGCCTTAAACTATTTCCTTCTCTAGTAACTTATCCCTCCTTGCTGCTCCGTCGGTCCTTAGATTGACGGGGCTCTTTTTATTCAGTGCAAAAAAATAATTCAGTCAACAAATAATTCAGTCAGCTTGACAATCCCAAAATAAGCATTCATAATTCGCCTCCATTTTTCGAAGCAGCAATGCAGCGGAAAATGCGGAAACGAAGTTTTACATCTAAAATCCTCCAGTCGCTTGACAGAAAATTTTAAACGAGTAAAATTTCAATCCTTCGCTCACGAAACTGAGCGGCGGCGAAAGCCGAAATGATCTTTAAAAATTTATCGACGACCGATAAGAGCGGGCACTAAGAAGTCTGCGGTAAAAACTGCAAATTTAAATTGCTCGATCTTATTGGAGAAGAAGGAGTAGAAAATACTCCGTCAAACACCAAGCAAGAGTAATTCGAGCGACAACACAAGATTAAACAATAGAGTTTGATCCTGGCTCAGATTGAACGCTGGCGGAACGCTTTACACATGCAAGTCGAACGGTAACGCGGGGAGAAGCTTGCTTCTCTCCGGCGACGAGTGGCGAACGGGTGAGTAATACATCGGAACGTGTCCGCTCGTGGGGGACAACCAGCCGAAAGGTTGGCTAATACCGCATGAGTTCTACGGAAGAAAGAGGGGGACCCGCAAGGGCCTCTCGCGAGCGGAGCGGCCGATGACTGATTAGCCGGTTGGTGAGGTAACGGCTCACCAAAGCAACGATCAGTAGCTGGTCTGAGAGGACGACCAGCCACACTGGGACTGAGACACGGCCCAGACTCCTACGGGAGGCAGCAGTGGGGAATTTTGGACAATGGGCGCAAGCCTGATCCAGCTATTCCGCGTGTGGGATGAAGGCCCTCGGGTTGTAGACCACTTTTGTAGAGAACGAAAAGACACCTTCGAATAAAGGGTGTTGCTGACGGTACTCTAAGAATAAGCACCGGCTAACTACGTGCCAGCAGCCGCGGTAATACGTAGGGTGCGAGCGTTAATCGGAATTACTGGGCGTAAAGGGTGCGCAGGCGGTTGAGTAAGACAGATGTGAAATCCCCGAGCTTAACTCGGGAATGGCATATGTGACTGCTCGACTAGAGTGTGTCAGAGGGAGGTGGAATTCCACGTGTAGCAGTGAAATGCGTAGATATGTGGAAGAACACCGATGGCGAAGGCAGCCTCCTGGGACATAACTGACGCTCAGGCACGAAAGCGTGGGGAGCAAACAGGATTAGATACCCTGGTAGTCCACGCCCTAAACGATGTTAACTAGTTGTTGGGAAGTAAAATTCTCAGTAACGCAGCCAACGCGAGAAGTTAACCGCCTGGGAAGTACGGTCGCAAGACTAAAACTCAAAGGAATTGACGGGGACCCGCACAAGCGGTGGATGATGTGGATTAATTCGATGCAACGCGAAAAACCTTACCTACCCTTGACATGTCAGGAAGCTCTTGTAATGAGAGCGTGCCCGCAAGGGAGCCTGAACACAGGTGCTGCATGGCTGTCGTCAGCTCGTGTCGTGAGATGTTGGGTTAAGTCCCGCAACGAGCGCAACCCTTGTCACTAGTTGCTACGAAAGGGCACTCTAGTGAGACTGCCGGTGACAAACCGGAGGAAGGTGGGGATGACGTCAAGTCCTCATGGCCCTTATGGGTAGGGCTTCACACGTCATACAATGGTCGGAACAGAGGGCAGCGAAGCCGTGAGGCGGAGCCAATCCCAGAAAACCGATCGTAGTCCGGATTGCAGTCTGCAACTCGACTGCATGAAGTCGGAATCGCTAGTAATCGCGGATCAGCATGCCGCGGTGAATACGTTCCCGGGTCTTGTACACACCGCCCGTCAAACAATGGGAGTGGTGTTTACCAGAAGTCGTTAGCCTAACCGCAAGGAGGGCGGCGACCACGGTGAGCACCGTGACTAATGTTAAGTCGTAACAAGGTAGCCGTACCGGAAGGTGCGGCTGGATCACCTCCTTTCAAGTAAAGCAGTATGAGCTCAGAAGTTCTGAGTGTCCGCTCTTATCGGAAGTCGATAAAGATTTGAAGACAAGCCCGAGACCGTGGGTCTTTAGCTCAGCTGGTTAGAGCACCGTCTTGATAAGGCGGGGGTCGATGGTTCGAGTCCATCAAGACCCACCATGGCACTTCTTGACGGGGGTATAGCTCAGCTGGGAGAGCACCTGCTTTGCAAGCAGGGGGTCAACGGTTCGATCCCGTTTACCTCCACCACGAGATATACGGGCAAGTCAAAAAACAAGATGAAAGGGCTTCACGGAGCTTTTTGATATTGTCTTTTGACAATGTGTTCTTTAACAATTCGGAATAATCAATCTAACGTTTAAGCTGATTTGATGAGAGTCAGCGAGAACGGGTAGTGATAAGAAATCTTTACAAAGAGAGAAACTTTGAGATTTCTCAAGCAAAGACATACAAGCATATGGCATGAGAACGAGAGTTGCTTGTGACCCGGCCGGGCAATAGGCGGCAGGGTTATAGGATCAAGTGACTAAGTGCATGCGGCGGATGCCTTGGCGATCACAGGCGAAGAAAGACGCGGCAGCCTGCGAAAAGCTGCGGGGAGCTGGCAAACGAGCTTTGATCCGCAGATATCTGAATGGGGGAACCCACACCGCAAGGTGTATCCGTAACTGAATACATAGGTTACGGAGGCGAACGAGGAGAACTGAAACATCTAAGTATCCTCAGGAAAAGAAATCAACCGAGATTCCGGCAGTAGCGGCGAGCGAACCCGGAGGAGCCTAGCTTTTGATAGTACGAACTTTAGCCGAAAGGTCCTGGAAAGGCCTGCTATAGTGGGTGATAGCCCCGTAGGCGAAAGAGTTGGTACGGTACTAAGGAAGCGAGAAGTAGAGCGGGACACGTGGAATCCTGTTCGAAGACGGGGGGACCATCCTCCAAGGCTAAATACTCGTGATCGACCGATAGTGAACCAGTACCGTGAGGGAAAGGCGAAAAGAACCCCGGGAGGGGAGTGAAATAGAACCTGAAACCGCATGCATACAAACAGTAGGAGCCTCGTCAGAGGTGACTGCGTACCTTTTGCATAATGGGTCAGCGACTTACATTCTGTGGCGAGCTTAACCGAATAGGGGAGGCGCAGCGAAAGCGAGTTCGAAATGAGCGTCCAGTCGCAGGGTGTAGACCCGAAACCAGATGAGCTATCCATGGCCAGGTTGAAGGTGTGGTAACACACACTGGAGGACCGAACCGACTAGTGTTGCAAAATTAGCGGATGAGCTGTGGATAGGGGTGAAAGGCCAAACAAATCTGGAGATAGCTGGTTCTCCCCGAAAACTATTGAGGTAGTGCCTCGTGTGTCGCTCCAGGGGGTAGAGCACTGTTTTGGCTAGGGGGACATGGAGTCTTACCAAACCAAGGCAAACTCCGAATACCTGGAAGCGTGAGCACGGGAGACAGAGCACCGGGTGCTAACGTCCGGACTCAAAAGGGAAACAACCCAGACCGCCGGCTAAGGTCCCAAATAACAGCTAAGTGGAAAACGAAGTGGAAAGGCCGTGACAACCAGGAAGTTGGCTTAGAAGCAGCCATCCTTCAAAGAAAGCGTAATAGCTCACTGGTCGAGTCCTTCTGCGCGGAAGATGTAACGGGGCTAAGCTGTTAACCGAAGCCGCGGATGCACTGGTTATCCAGTGCGTGGTAGGGGAGCGTTCTGTAAGTCTGCGAAGGCGGTTCGAGAGGACTGCTGGAGATATCAGAAGTGCGAATGCTGACATGAGTAACGTTAAAGCAGGTGAAAAGCCTGCTCGCCGTAAGCCCAAGGATTCCTGCTCTACGTTCATCGGAGCAGGGTGAGTCGGCTCCTAAGGTCAGGCCGAAAGGCGTAGCCGATGGGAATCAGGTTAATATTCCTGAACCTGCGTCAGATGCGATGGGGGGACGGAGCATGGAAGATCATCCGGGTGTTGGAAGTCCCGGTTGTTTAGCGTAGGAGGTCTGCAGGCAAATCCGCAGACGCATCTCCAAGGCAAAGACACGTGCCGCCACGGCGGCGAAGTGATCGGAAGTGCTTCCAAGAAAAGCCTCTAAGCCCCAGTCTGACGCGGACCGTACCGCAAACCGACACTGGTGGGCGAGCTGAATATGCTCAGGCGCTTGAGAGAACTCGGGAGAAGGAACTCGGCAAATTGACACCGTAACTTCGGAAGAAGGTGTGCCGTAGTACCGTGAGAGGAGAGACACCTTGAGCGGGAAACGGTCTCAGAGAATAGGTGGCTGCGACTGTTTATTAAAAACACAGCACTCTGCAAAGTCGAAAGACGACGTATAGGGTGTGATGCCTGCCCGGTGCTGGAAGATTAATTGATGGGGTGAGAGCCCTTGATCGAAGTCCCAGTAAACGGCGGCCGTAACTATAACGGTCCTAAGGTAGCGAAATTCCTTGTCGGGTAAGTTCCGACCTGCACGAATGGCATAACGATGGCCACACTGTCTCCTCCCGAGACTCAGTGAAGTTGAAATGTTTGTGATGATGCAATCTACCCGCGGCTAGACGGGAAGACCCCATGAACCTTTACTGCAGCTTTGCATTGAACTGTGAACCGATTTGTGTAGGATAGGTGGGAGGCAGAGAAGAGGCCACGCCAGTGGTCTTGGAGCCGACCTTGAAATACCACCCTGATTTGTTTGCGGTTCTAACCACGGACAGTGATCCTGTCTTGGGACCGTGCATGGTAGGCAGTTTGACTGGGGCGGTCTCCTCCTAAAGGGTAACGGAGGAGTACGAAGGTACGCTAGGTACGGTCGGAAATCGTGCTGATAGTGCAATGGCAAAAGCGTGCTTGACTGCGAGAGCAACAACTCGAGCAGATGCGAAAGCAGGTCATAGTGATCCGGTGGCTCTGAATGGAAGGGCCATCGCTCAACGGATAAAAGGTACTCTGGGGATAACAGGCTGATACCGCCCAAGAGTTCATATCGACGGCGGTGTTTGGCACCTCGATGTCGGCTCATCTCATCCTGGGGCTGTAGTCGGTCCCAAGGGTATGGCTGTTCGCCATTTAAAGAGGTACGTGAGCTGGGTTTAAAACGTCGTGAGACAGTTTGGTCCCTATCTGCCGTGGGCGTTGGAAGATTGACGGGGGCTGCTCCTAGTACGAGAGGACCGGAGTGGACGCACCTCTGGTGTACCGGTTGTCACGCCAGTGGCATTGCCGGGTAGCTAAGTGCGGAAGAGATAACCGCTGAAAGCATCTAAGCGGGAAACTTGCCTGAAGATGAGTCTTCCCGGAGGTTGAACCTCCCTCAAGAGTCGTCCGAGACCAGGACGTCGATAGGTCAGGTGTGTAAGCGCTGTAAGGCGTTGAGCTAACTGATACTAATTGCTCGTGAGGCTTGATCCTATAACCGTGTTGCTTGTGACCGGTGTGCGTTGTAGGTCATCTGCAAAGAGAGATATCAAAGGGACTCGAAAGTAAAGAGAGTCACGAAAGTAGAAAAGATTATTCCGAATTGACCAGTTTTAAGCCCGGAGGTCATAGCAGGGTGGAACCACTCCTTCCCATCCCGAACAGGACAGTGAAACGCCTCCACGCCGATGATAGTGAGTTGTATTTCTTGCGAAAGTAGGTAGCCTCCGGGCTCTCCATAAAAGACAAACCTCTTGGACTTAACCGTTCAAGAGGTTTTGTTTTATCTGCTATTCAAAAAGCTAAAGCTGTTTTGCTTCATCTGAAACATCAGCCCGTGACATCCGACCCTTCTTTTATCGTTAGTTTTGACGACAAATAATAAGTAAAAACCCTTAATGAAGGCGGATGAATTAAAAATTTTATTTCAGAATAATCTTTTTATAAACAACAGGTTGGAAACGATTGTAAAATCTACAGTTTTTACATCTAAGCAATAACCCTAATAATTTTTATAAAGTATCGACGCAGAATTGAATTTAGCGTATCTTTTTATCCGCAAATTTACAAACTTATACAAAGGAGATACGAATGGCTCAAGCCCCTGAGTTCAAATATGCACCGATGTTCCAGGTCGGGGAAGATACCACAGAGTATTATCACCTCACTTCCGAACATGTCTCTCTCGGTAATTTTGAAGGCAAAGAAATCCTGAAAGTTACGCCAGAAGCACTCACGATGCTTATCGAACGTGCCTTCACAGACGTCAACTTCATGCTTCGCCGTTCTCATAACGAATGTGTAGCAAAGATTCTGAAAGATCCGGAATCTTCCGATAACGACAAATACGTCGCTTTGACGATGCTGCGCAATGCCGAAGTCTCTGCCAAGGGCGTCCTGCCGATTTGCCAGGATACAGGTACCGCCATCATTCACGGTGAAAAGGGCCAGAGAGTTTGGACAGACTTCTCCGATGAAGAAGCGATCAGCCGCGGTGTCTACTACACCTATACTAAGAACGCTCTTCGTTATTCTCAGAACGCTCCTTTGACGCTCTATAAAGAAGTCAATACACGCTGCAACCTTCCTGCTCAGATCGATATCGAAGCCACAGAAGGTGAAGAATATCGCTTCCTTTGCGTTGTTAAGGGCGGCGGCTCCGCCAACAAGTCTTATCTCTTCCAGAAGACAAAAGCTATCCTGAACCCGAAAGCTTTAATCCCCTTCCTTTATGAACAAATCAAGGGTCTGGGAACAGCTGCTTGCCCGCCGTATCACATTGCTGTCGTTATCGGCGGAACTTCTGCTGAAAAGACCATGCTGACGGTCAAACTTGCTTCTACGAAGTTCTACGACAATCTTCCGACAACCGGCGATGAAACAGGGCGTGCTTTCCGTGACGTCGAACTCGAAAACAAACTGCTTGAACTCGCTAACAACATCGGCTTAGGCGCCCAGTTCGGCGGCAAGTACCTTGCCCACGACGTCCGCGTCATTCGTTTGCCGCGACACGGTGCCAGCTGCCCGATCGGCATTGGCGTCAGCTGCTCTGCTGACAGAAACGTTAAGTGCAAGATCAACCGCGAAGGTCTTTGGGTCGAGAAACTTGACGACAACCCTGCTGAACTGATTCCTGAAGAATTCAGACATATGGAAGAAGGCGAAACCGTTAAGATCGACTTGAATCAGCCGATGGAAAAGATTCGCGCTGAACTGTCTAAACATCCGGTTTCTACACGCGTCTCTCTGACCGGCAAGATCATCGTTGCCCGTGACATCGCTCACGCTAAACTGCAGGAACGTCTCGACAAAGGCGAACCGCTTCCGCAGTACATCAAAGACCATCCTGTTCTTTACGCTGGTCCTGCTAAGACTCCGGAAGGATACGCCTGCGGTTCTATGGGTCCGACAACTGCTAACCGTATGGATCCGTATGCCGATCCGTTCATGGCAGCCGGCGGCTCTCACGTCATGATCGCTAAGGGCAACCGTACAGACGTCGTTACCGAAGCCTGCAAGAAACACGGCGGCTTTTATCTCGGCACCATCGGCGGTGTTGCTGCCGACCTGTCTGCTGAGTCCATCCGCAGCATTAAGTGCATTGAGTATCCTGAGCTCGGTATGGAAGCTGTTTACGAAATCGACGTCGTCGACTTCCCGGCATTCATCTTGGTGGATGACAAAGGCAATGACTTCTTCAAACAGCTGAAACCTCGTTTCCCTGTGAATTTTGAAGCCTAATAACTTCTCGCAGTAAGTTCGGAAAACCCGGTGGCAAGCATCGGGTTTTCCTATTTCTGAACCAAAATCCAATAAACTACTACCAATAAAAAAACGTCTCTTTCCTCACAACCACTAGAGAGGGACGGAGCTAAGAGTAAATAATTTTATGGGCCGCGCCCTGCGGCTCGGAGTCCCAGGATGAATTCGGTTTTCCTAGTCGTTATAGCAGCGATGATCCTCATCGTTGTGCTTCTTCGTTTTAAAGTTCTTATCGGACCGGCAATTTTGAGCGGCGGTCTGTTAATTTGGCTCTTTGAGTCGAGATCCTTTGAAAAGCTTTGGATTGCGTTCACTGAAACGCTGACAATGCAGAGAACTTGGGATCTGCTTCTTTGTCTGTACTTCGTGATGTGCCTTGAGGTTGAGCTGCGCAAGAGCGGATCCCTTCACGGCATGGTGGTGACGCTGAGGAATATCTTCTCCAGCAATAAAGTTACTTTGGCGTTTATGCCGGCGTTCTTGGGGCTTCTTCCTTCCCTGGGCGGAGCTCGTTTCTCCGCGCCGATCGTGCAGGAAGCCAGTGAAGGCATTGCCGTAGACGATGAACAAAAAAGCGCCATTAATCTTTGGTTCCGTCATATTTTCGAGTTTTCAAATCCCTTGATGCCGGGCGTCATTCTTGCCTGCGGTATTGCGAACGTTTCAATCGGCGATTTAATTGATCAGGTCGGCTGGGTAACGATTCTTTGCTTTGTTTTAGGTTGGATCTTTTTAATTATTCCGTTGAAGATTACGGATCTGGAGAAAGCCACCAATACTCAGCATGACCGTACTATCGATTGGAAGAGTCTCGTCCTGGCTTTCGGTCCGATTGTCACGAGCTTCCTTTTAATCGTTGCTTTTAACGTTCAGGCCGCCCTTGCAATGGGCCTTGTGGTTGTGGCCTTTATTCCGCTTTATTTTTGGTTCAAGCGCCCCATTTCTGTAAAGAGCGTCTTTACAGAAAGCCTGGATAAAAAATTATTTTTCAATGTCATCTGCATTCTGTACTTCATTCAGCTGCTGACGGTTATCGGCACATTGGATGAAATCGTCAGCGTCTTTAATAATTCCTCTCTGCCTCAGGCGGTTATCATTGCTTGTCTCTCCTTCATTTTCGGAGTTATGACCGGCATGGGACAAGGTTACATTGCGATCGTGATGCCGATTGTTGCCCTTATGGCTCCGGGCAATATTGTTTTGGTCGGTATTGCAATGGTCTACGGCATGGCCGGACAGATGGTGACACCTACTCACCTTTGTATCTTGGTTACCGTGGAATACTTTAAGTGCCGTCTTTGGAAAACGATCGGCAAATGCGGTGTTCTCTCCTTGTTGATGGTTTTGATTTTCTCTGCTTGGACGTATTGGCGTTATTACCTCTAACCTTCTGAGGCTAAACGTAATCTTTTCTGATTTCATGGCTCTCGGTAAAAATCTTACAATGAGGCTATAGACCTCAAAAAAGAATTAAAAGTTCCGTTGCCATGAAGTTAGATAAGGACAATCTCGCCAAAATTCTTTCGCTTTGGCTCCACGTCGAAGCGTTGACGCCGTTCGACCTCGACAAGAATGATCTTATCGAACAGATGCCGGGGAGTCTGAATCAACCTCGGTCGTCTCTTTTTACATGGGATAACGAAGACACAACACAGCGGGACAGTCTGGAAATTGAACTGCAAAAGCTTCCTAAAGAAGAAGACAGAACAGACTTTTTTCGGATGTTTACGGTCTGCATCGGCATCGTTAACCGCAACGAATTCATTGATCGGGCAGAGCATCTTCTCAGATCCAATCTATTGGATATTTCGCAGGATTTGTCTGACTTCAGCGCTGAGGAGCAAAGAACGGATGACCTTATCTGTTTGGGAGTCCTGCGTGCAAACCATTTCGGCAAAATCAGCATGGGGACGGTTGAGCCGTCCTACGCTTTGTGCGAGCTGGTTAACCTAACAAATAAACAAAAGGGCGTCGAGAGTTTTGAGTTCTTGACGGACGTTGCTCAGATTCTCCATACCTCGGCGGTCCGTCAGCTTTCGCTTGACTCTGAAACGACGGCTCAAAAAATCAGTGAAAAGGACAGGCAGTTCTATGGAATGCTCATCCACAATCTGAACAAGAAGGAATTAAAACCGGATGAAACCCGAGGATATAAACTCATTAAAGATTTAAATCCTCCTCAAAACTTTCTCAATCCCAGAAAAATAGACGAGCTCTGCAAAAGCTGGCTTGAGAAGGCCGGTCTCGGGCCTTCTTACCGAATCTGGGTGATCGTTAATTACTACGAACGTCCAAAGCCTCTGTACTTCGACTTTATGAATTCTCCTTATATCGAAATTTTGGAGAAGATTAAAAAGCGTGTTCAGACCGAGCCGCCCACTAGGGTGCTGAGTCCGGTTTCGGAGCGATTCTTTTCCTTGGCTTACGACAATCCGGATCGAAACGACCTTTTAGCCAACTCTAAGAAGTTTCTGGAGATGGCGAATCCGGAAAGGATGATCTTCGGACGCTGGCCGAGCGATATCAAAAATTATCTTGTTCCCTGCCAACAGGTTGCTCTTTCAACCATGATTTGGGCGCCGCCTGTGGATCCGATTATTTCCGTAAACGGGCCTCCGGGAACCGGAAAAACGATGCTCCTAAAAGAACTGCTGACGGAGATCGTAATCAATCGTGCCGCAGTGCTGGCTAACATTGAGGATATAGGAACGGCGCCGTTATTTGAACTGAAGTCAGGCTGGAGGGGAGAGCAGGTTCCAGTTCTTTTAAAGGAGTATGTCGAGGATTATCCGATCATCGTCGCGTCGAATAACAATAATGCGGTAGAAAACATTACGAAGGAGCTTCCTTTCGATTATGGCTTTGAGGAGCCGTTTGATTACTTCTCGGATCTCGCCAACAAATTAAATAGAAGCAAAGATGCATGGGGACTGGTTTCAGCTCCTTTAGGGAAGTCAGATAATTGGACCCGTCTTTGGAAAGCGTTTTTCAGCAATCACAAAACGCCGAAAGGGACAATTCCTTATCTTCAGCATGCCTTGGAAGAAGAGATTCAAAGCGAAGGCGGCATTGCCGAAATTCGATCCAATTGGAAAAAGGAGACTCAGCGTTTTAGAGAACTTTACTGCGATGTTCATGAGCGCATTACGTCAAAAATGCCTGATTACAAGGCTGATGTAAAGAAGTTTGCACAAACCTCTGAGGAAAAGCCTGTCACTGCCCGCTCTTTCCGAGATTCGGTGCTTCGCTCATTCAGATCCAAGAAAGGAGAATCGGAGGACAATCCTTTTGATTTCTCCGGAAGCTCGAAAGAAAAGAATCACGCTAGGCGTCTTTATACAGATGAGGAACTCGACAGAGCCAGGACTCGTTTATTCATCTCAGCATTAAAGCTTCATCGTTTGGCGGTGTTGGCCAAGAAGAAGGATTTCATCGACGGTATTCGAGGTTCGATTACCGCGAATATGTACGACCTGGTTTCACCTCATCGGCTGTCGTTTCTCGGAACACTGTCTTTTCTGATACCGATTATTTCGACAACTTTTGCTTCGGCAGCTTTTAGATTTAATAATTTTCTTTCTTCTTCGCTGCCTTGGGTGATCGTTGATGAGGCATCTCAGGCGACTCCGCAGTCAGCTTTACTTCTGATGCAGAAAGCGAAGCGGTTTTTAGTGGTCGGAGATCCGCTCCAGCTCACACCTGTCGTGACGCTTCCTGATTCTCTTTCAGAGCTGCTTTGCGGAAAAGAGGAGCTTCTGAGGAAGTGGTCGCCGCATCTTCACAGTCTTCAGCAGCTTGCCGACGGAGCCAATCCTTTCGGTGCCTTCGTGGGTCCGGAAGAACACAAAATTTGGTCCGGACTGCCTTTGAGACTGCAGAGAAGAAGTTATCCCCCGATGTTCAATATCTGCAATCGGATCGCATATTCAGGACAGATGGTCCTATCGCCGGAGATGAAGGTAGATAAAACGCCGGAAAGATTTATCGAAAGCTATTGGGTGGATGTGGTTCCGGCAAGACCGAGCCTCTCCAATTGTGTCTCAGAAGAAGTCGGTGCAGCCGAGGAGGTTCTCAACCATATCGACGTGCAAATTGCCATGAAACATCTTCAGGGCGAAGTTTTTGAAAAGAAATCTGTCCTTATTTGCACGCCGTTCCGAACCGCAGCGGCAACCCTTCGAAAGAGAATTAAGAAGACGGGCAACTGGCTTGAAGTGGAGCGCATCGGGACCGTACATACGCTTCAGGGACGCCAAAGCGACATCGTCATTGTTGTATTGGGTTCAAAGACGAATAAAGACGGATTCGGCGCGAGAAACTGGGCAACTTCAACACCTAATTTATTAAACGTCGCCGTCAGCCGCGCTAAAGAAACCGTGATTTTTATCGGAAACTATGAAGATTGGAAAGAGCACAACTACGTTCCGACCATCATGGCCGAGCTGGAAGATTACGGCAAAGGACGTCTTAAACTTTCTGAAGTATTGAATGAACCGGAACGCAATAACTAAAAAAGGATTTTTATGAATAAAGGCGTGGTTTCCGTTTTAGTTGCCTATCTTATTTGGGGGCTATATCCGTTTTATTTTCATGCGATGCAGCATGTCGCCCCTACCGAAATTGTGATCCATCGTGTCTTATGGACCTTTGCGCTTTTGGCTGTTTACTTATTCTGCTCAAGGCGCTGGCGGTGGATCCAGAAAGCTATTACTGACAGGAGAACCGTTGCCGTGTTTTTGATGTCTTCGGTGCTCATCACTGCCAACTGGTCAACTTATACCTATGCGATCGTTACGAACCAAACGCTGGAGGCTTCGCTCGGATATTTTATGAATCCCTTGGTTTCTGTATTGCTGGGAACAGTATTTCTGAAAGAGAAACTAAATAAGGCTCAGATGCTTGCGATTGTTTTTGCATGTGCAGGCGTAATGTGGGTGACCTTTAAGCAAGGCGAATTTCCGGCGCTTGGCCTTACGCTGGCGCTCAGTTTTGGATTTTACGGTCTGGTACGCAAGATGGCCCCCCTGGGCAGCCTTGAAGGTCTGACGCTGGAAACGGCCTTTGCATTTCCTGTGGCGCTTTTGGCCACTTTCTATTTTGCGGGGAACGGAGATTTAACTTTCGTCCATGGCACGAGCTGGGACAAGTTCTGGCTGATCATGGCCGGTCCGATTACAACAATCCCTCTGATCTTATTTGCCTACGGATTAAAACAGGTTCCTTACTCAACGGTCGGTTTTATTCAATACCTGAGTCCGACGATGGTATTTTTTATCGGGCTGTTCTTTTTTGGGGAAGAACTGCAAGTTGACCGCTTAATTGGATTTATCCTTATATGGACCGGCGTACTGATTTTTGTCGGCGAGAATTTTTTCCGCAGCCATTCCGGATATCGTACTGAATTCAACCAATTGTCAAAATGACCCTATCTGATTGTTTTGCACTTTTTGTGAAGTTTTTCTTCCTGCTGACGCCTCCGTTTGTGATGTCGGCATTCCTGTCGGTGACGAAAGACAACACAATCCAGGAAAGAAATACCTTAGCGATTTGGATCACGCTGTGGATTTTGATTATCAGTGGTGTACTCCTCTTTTTCGGCGGATTCATTTTTAAAATTTTCGGCATTACGCTGGACGCATTCCGAATCGGTACGGGTGCGCTCTTGTTTTTGACTGCCGTTTCTCTGGTAAGAGGCGACTCTATCCGAGTGCCGTCCGGAGACTCCGTCCAGTCTTTAGCAGTTGTGCCGATGGCCATTCCGATCACTTTGGGGCCGGCCTCTATCGGTGTGCTGATGGTTTACGGCGGTGAAATTAAAACGGGTTTGGGATTTTTCCTGGCTTATCTTTCCATCAGTGCGGCTGTCATCTGTGTCGGGGCGCTCCTGTTGGTTTCCAACTACATTCAGAAAGCCATCGGAAAGAACGGGTTAGTGGTGCTGAGCAAACTCACTGGTTTGATTTTGGCTGCATTGTCTGCCCAAATGATTTTTGAGGGCGCAGATGCATTCCTGCTGCAGACTTTAGAAAAGTTGAAGTAAAACTCTGCCGATTGGGCGGCGAGTTTGAAAATTCCTCGGCGCTTTTCCGGCATAGTCAAATAGAAAACGGTCATGTTTCGAGAAGGAACACGACCGTTTGGTTTACCTTGAAACTGCGTTATTAGATGGATTCAGGTTCCATCTTGATCGCACCGCAGGGGCATTCGCTGGCGCAGACGCCGCAGCCCTTGCAGTAGTCGTAATTGAAGATGTAGGGGACGTTGTCGTCACCGGTCTTAATCACGGCGTTGTCCGGGCACACACCGTAGCAGTTGTCGCACTGCAGGCAGTTGCCGCAGGACATGCAGCGGCGAGCTTCAAACAAGGCGTTTTCTTCCGTTAAACCGTGCTGAACTTCATCGAAAGTGCTCTGACGGCGGACAAGGTCGAGCATTGGGCGAACGGTCTTGGGAGCATCCGAGTAATACCAGGTGTTGAGGCTTTCGAACGTGGCGATTTCCTTCTTAGGATGATCAACCGGTTCTTTGCCCTTTAGGTAGCAGTCAATGCCGTAGGCAGCCTTGTAGCCGTGGCCGATGGCAACGGTAACGTTTCTGTCTCCCGGGACCATGTCGCCGCCGGCGTAAATGCCGGGGACGCCGGTTCTCATGAAGCGGTCGACTTTAACAACGCCTTTTTCGATGTCGAGTCCGGGGATCTTATCGATGAGGCTCTGGTCGACGTTTTGACCGAGGGCTAGAACAACGGTATCGGCCTCGACGGTTTCGAATTCACCAGTCGGCTGAGGATTACCGTTTTCATCGAGTTCCATTTTTTCGATGCGGATTTCCTTCGGATTTTCTGCTTCTGTAATGGTGGAAAGCCATTTCACGGAAACGCCTTCCTGGAGGGCTTCTTCAACTTCGAAGTCATGAGCCGGCATCTTTTCGCGTGTGCGGCGATAGATGATTAGAGGCTCAGCACCCATACGCTTGGCAGAACGAGCGACGTCGATAGCGGTATTGCCGCCGCCGTAAACGACAACTTTACGGCCGAGCAGAGGCTCTTCTTCGCCTTCCATGGAGCGGAGAACGGAAACAGCGTCAAGCATGTGTTTTGCATCGCCGCCCGGGATGTAGGCGTTTTTAGCCATGCCGGCACCGACTGCGAGAAAGACTGCATCGTAACAGTGAGCCTTCTTTTCTTCTTCGATGTCTTTGACGGTTGTGTTCAGTTCGAGTTTGACGCCCAGATCAAGGATTCTTGCAATTTCCTGATCAAGCACTCGGCGGGGGAGGCGGTATTTCGGAATACCGTAGCGCATCATGCCGCCGGCCTCCGGGCTGCCTTCTTTGATTGTGACCTCATGGCCTTTGAGGGCGAGCTGATAGGCAGCAGAAAGGCCTGCAGGGCCGGAGCCTACGATCAAGACTTTTTTGCTTGTCTTCTGTTCGGGTTTGGCGAACTTGTAGCCGTTTTCTAAGGCGTTGTCTCCGAGGAAGCGTTCGACAGAGTTGATGCCGACGGAAGCGTCCAGCTTACCGCGGTTACAAGCGCCTTCACAGGTGTGATAGCAAACGCGTCCCATGCAGGAAGGTAGAGGATTGCGCTTGGTTAAATGGCGCCAGGCTTTTTCATAGTTGCCGCTTTCGGCGTAGAAAAGCCAGCCCTGAATATCTTCGCCGGCGGGACACTGATGGTTGCAGGGAGGAAGCTTGTGGACGTAAGTCGGACGAAGCGTTCTCCAAGAGCCGGTACGGTTTTCCAAGGAAGTACCGACATCTAACGTAATAGCAAAAGGTTTTTTCATGGGATTAAGTCCTTAAACTTTGTCGGCTCGTTCGTCAGCCTGGACAGACGGCGGAATGATTTCAGGTTCTTCTTCGCCGAGAAGGCCGAATCTTCTGATATTTCTTTGAGCGATTGCCTGAATACGAGCAAACGCATCGGCGTCTCCCTTCGGTCCGAAGAGGTGAGCGTAGCGCTTCTGAAGTTTCATATAGTTTTCAACCGGCTGGAGCTGGCGAATCTTGGTGACTTTAGTGATTTCGCCGTATTCGGATTCGAATACCGGGAAGAGACCGGTCTCAACAGCGAGGCGTGCCAGTTTGACGGTGTCAGCCGATTTGGCTCCCCAGCCGAGCGGGCACGGAACCAAGATGTGGATGTAGCGTGCGCCATGGAAAGTCATGGCTTTTGCAACTTTTCTTTCCAAGTCTCTTAAGTCGGCAATTGTGGCTGTGGCAACGTAAGGAATGCCGTGAGCCATGGCGATAAGCGGTACGTCTTTACCTTGGCCGAAGGCGTTGCCGGGATGCTTGCCGACAATCTGTGTGGTAGCCGTACGGACAGCCGGCGGCGTAGCGGACGAGCGCTGAACACCTGTGTTCATATAGCCTTCGTTGTCGTAGCAGATGTAAAGCACGTCGTCGTTTCTTTCGAACATGCCGGACAAGCATCCGAAACCGATATCAGTCGTACCGCCGTCACCGCCTTGAGCGATTACACGGACCAGCGGTTTGCCGGATTTTTTTGCCTTGACGCGTGCAACTGCGGCCATACCGGAACCGACAGCGGCCGTGTTGCCGAAAAGAGAATGAAACCAGGGAAGCTGCCAGCTGGTTTCCGGATAAGGTGTGGAGAATACTTCCAGGCAACCTGTGGCGTTAGCAGCAATCAAGCGGCCCTCGGTCGCGCGCATAGCAGCGTCCACAGCATAGCGGGCGCCCAAGGCTTCGCCGCAGCCCTGACAGGCTCTGTGGCCGGAGTTCAAGGAGTTGTATCTTTCGATGTTGGCCTGTCCGCTTCTCTGATCGGGCTGCAGAAGACGGTTGCCGACCGTGAAAGTACCGGTCTGATAAAACTTAATCTGATGTTCGCTCATGGCTTAGAGATCTCCTTTGTGAAGGTCGGCAACGGCCTTAACAATGGCTTCGGCCATCGGGCCGGAGTGGCGTTCTTCTTGTTCGTGCTTCAGCTGGTCCTGAACGACTTTCTTATCGAGATCCAGGAATGTGAGTTCGGGAAGTTCACCTTTAAGAGCAGCGTCAAAAGCTTTGTGCAGGCTGCGCTTAGTGATAGCACGGCCGCCGAGTCCGGAGATGACGCAGCAGATATCGAGGTCGGAGAGTTTACGGGTCGAACGGATTACGTCGTCGGTGACGACACCGCCGATACCGACCTGGAGAGAACGGTCAATCACGACTGCGGTCTTGGCGCCTTCGAGAGCTGTAAAGACTTCGGCAGCCGGGAAGGGGCGGTATGACTTGATTCCGAGAAGGCCGACTTTCTTGCCGTCTTCGCGCATTTCGTCAATAACATCCTTGATCGTGCCGATGACAGAGCCCAAAGCAACAACCATGACTTCGGCATCTTCAGCACGATAAAGATCAACCAAACCGCCGCTCTTGCGGCCGATGATTTCTTCGTATTCTTTGGCGACTCTGTCGATCACGCCGAGTGCCTGGAGGTGATGGGCGTGGGCAAGATAACGAACTTCGGTAAACGCTTCGGGACCGACCATTGCACCGATAGAAACCGGCTGTTCCGGATCCAAGCTCTGGCGAGGATCGTACGGAGGAAGGAATTGGTCAACTTGCTCCTGAGAAGGAATGTCCATTCTTTCGAAAGCGTGCGTTAAAACGAAACCGTCCATACAGATCATGACCGGAAGAGAGAGCTCTTCGGCAATCTTGAAAGCCTGAATATGGAGGTCGACCGCTTCCTGGTTGTCTTCAGCAAAAAGCTGGATCCAGCCGCAGTCGCGCTGGCTCATAGAGTCGGAGTGGTCATTCCAAATGTTAATCGGGGCACCGATGGCGCGAGAGGCGACGGTCATAACGATCGGGAGACCGAGGCCGGAGGCGTTGTAAACCGCTTCAGCCATATAAAGCAGCCCCTGGGAAGCGGTAGCGGTGTAGGCACGGCCGCCGGCGACGGAACCGCCGATTGCCACGCTCATGGCTGCGAATTCACTTTCAACGTTCAAGAATTCGCAGTCTTCAAGAGTTCCTTTTTTGACCATGGCGCCGAGGTTTTCGACGATATGGGTCTGAGGAGAGATCGGGTAGGCGCAGATGATTTCGGGGCGGCAAAGTGCCACAGCCTCAGCGACGCCTAAAGAGCCTTCAATTTGTTTGAGCATTGGGGCGATCCTTTATAAACGATTCTTAGCTTCTAAAACAAAGGAGTAAGCGTCTGCCGCAACGTCGGCGTTGGCTTGGGCAACTTTTCCTTTGTAGCGAGTTTGGAAAGCCTGCTGGACGCTTTCGAGTTTGAGTTTGCCGGTCAGCGCGGCAAAACCTGCCAGCATAGCAGCGCCGGGAAGAGGACGACCGATGCGGGCGAGCGCGAATTTAGTGGCGGGCAGCGTAATGACGTGTCCCTTAGGTAGGCGGTTGACCAAATCTTCCAGACCGAGTTCTTCAGGCGACTGAGAGCTATTCAGAAGGACATAGGCATTTTCCGTCAAGCCGGAAAAGACATTTACGCTTTCGAGCAGTGTGCGGTCCTGAATAAGAACGGCATCCGGTTCCATGATCGGTTCACGAAGACGAATCGGCTTGTCGCTGACGCGAGCGAAAGCGACAACCGGTGCTCCGGTACGTTCACTGCCGAAACTTGGAAAAGCTTGAGCGTAGTGGCCTTCGGTAAAGGCTGCAAGCGACAGCATTTCTGCTGAAGTCACAACACCCTGACCGCCGCGGCCGTGTAATCTGATTTGGAACACTTGTTATCTTCCTTTTATAAATTGTTAGGCGATTGACAAAGCAACGAGCGCTTCTGTCGCATTAAATTTGATTCTTCCGTCGACTGCGATCGGTTCACCGTCCTTACCGCTGATCATTAACGGGTTGATATCGAGTTCGTCGATGAAAGCAAAATCTTCAACGAGCTGAGACAAACGAAGTAATGTCTCCTCGACTTTATTTATCTGTGCGGGAACTGCCCCGCGGGCGCCGGCGAGAAGTTTATAGGCTTTTACGGAATGAATCATGTCGGAGGCGTCTTCGACGGTGAGGGGAGCGAGGCGGAAAGTTACGTCTTTCATAACTTCGACAAACACGCCGCCTAAACCGAACATCATCATCTGACCGTACTGAGGATCCTTGGCGCATCCGCAGACCATTTCACGGTCGCTCTTAACCATTTCCTGGATGATGACGCCTTCAAAGCCGTCCATGAGACCTTTTTCGGTGAGTTTATTCACGAGATCAGCAAACTCGGCGCGAAGCTGATCCGCATCTTTGATGCCGACACGGACGCCGCCGACGTCTGTTTTATGAGAGATCTCTTTAGAGTTGAGCTTCATCACAACCGGATAGCCGATCTTGTTGGCTAAAGCGACGGCTTCATCGGCATCTTTGGCTTCGCCGTCTCTGCACACTCGGACTCCGTAAGCAGCCAGGACCTGCAGAGACTCTCCGGTCGTCAGCTGCACGCGATTGTCGGCAGCCGCCTGTTTGAAGACGGCTTCGACGGTCTCGGTGTCAACGGAGTAGCGAGGCGCCGGTGTGTCGGTGCGTTCGCGCCAGAGACGCTGCTGATTTAAACGAGCCAAGCCTTCTACGGCTTGTTCGGCAAACATGAAGAACGGAACGTTGACCTCGGTTTCGGAAAGGTGCGCAAAGAATTCGTTCTTTGTCATGAAGACGCCGACGATCGGTTTGTCGGGATGGGCGGCGCGAATTTCCATGACGGCTTTGGCAACATCAATATCTTTAAGGCCGAGGAAAGGCAGGTAAATGACAACGACCATATCAACGCCGTCGTCCGCGAGCACCGTTTCCAATGTCTTCTTATAGTGTTCCAGCGGAGCAGACGCGATCATGTCCACCGGATTTTTAACGGAGGCAGCTGCCGGCAGGAAAGAGCGTAGGGCTTCTTTAGTCTGATCTGAGAGGTGAGCTATTTCCATTCCGTGTTCGCAAACTGCGTCGGTGGCCATAATACCGGGACCGCCGGAGTTGGTCACGATTGCAACCCGATTGCCATTGGGAATCGGGCAGTGGCTGAACACTTTTGCTGTATTAAAGAGGTCCTGCAGAGAAAACTCGCGGATCACACCGGACTGCTTCAGTAATGCATCGGCTGCTTTATCGGCGCCGGCCAACGAGCCTGTGTGAGACGAAGCGGCGGAAGCACCTGCTGCGCTGCGGCCTGCTTTCAAGGCGATGATCGGTTTTTTCTTGGTCGTGCGGGAAGCCAGCGCGCGGAAGCGTTTCGGATCGGCGATAGATTCCATATAGAGAAGAATCTGTTTGACGTCGTCGACGTTTTCCCAGTACTCAATGACCGAGTCAGCGTTGACGTCTGCCTGATTGCCGATGGAAATAAACTGAGCGAAACCTAAATTTAAATCCTGCAGGATGTTCAGAATACCGCCGCCCAAAGCACCGGACTGAGAGACGAAACCGATATCGCCGCGAACGGGGAGGGACTCGGCAAAGCAGGCATCGAGTCTGAATTTCGGATCTGTGTTGACAACGCCGAGGCAGTTCGGGCCGACGCAGGTCATGCCGTATTCGCGGACTTTATTGACGAGCTTTGCTTCGAGCTCAGCGCCGGCGCCCCCGGTTTCTTTGAAACCTGCGCTGATGACGACGATTCCTTTAATTCCTTTCTGGTGGCATTGATCCACAGCAGAGAGCACATATTTAGCGTTGATGACAATCACCGCCATATCGATCTCTTCCGGAACTTCTAAGACGGAAGGGTAGGCCGTCATGCCTTGGATTTCGGAGTCTTTAGGATTAATCGGGAAAATCTTGCCGGTGAAGCCGTACTCAACGAGCCGCTTCATGATATCGGAGCCGATAGTGTGTTCTTTATTAGATGCGCCGATCACAGCGAGGCTGCGGGGACACATGATTTTATCCAGATATGACATAAATTCTTTTCCTTAGTAATCCTTGAGAGTCTCTAAAATTCGACTGTATCTGCCATTTTATTGAAAATAATCCGTGGGTTCAGTAAGTTTTCATATTGTGCAATCTCTATTCACTCAATGAGAAATAAACTTTTAAAAATTCTGAAAGTCGACTAACCTGTTGAATAAAAATGAAAAAATATTAAAACTTCATTATCTGATATTTGCATATTGCGAAACATATAAATTATTCAATTAGTTAACGATTTTCCGCCTTATTTCGATCGTTAACAATTTTTTTCCTAAAAACCGTTGTTGCGGCAGGAAAAATCGCACAAAGAGCTTCTGTTTAGAAGGTCCGGTAGTCAGAAGGTTAGGAGTTCCGGAAGTCGGGTGGTGAAGCAGACGGGTCGAGTTACAAATCCATTTTTCTGCCTGTTCCGGATGTCGGAACGAAAACGAGAAATTATTTCTATTTTTCGCTTTCTTGCGGGATTCTGTAACGTTCGGTTTTTTAAAGAAAATTTTTAATCTTGAACAGAGGTTATTTTGTGTAAAAGTGGCTTGCGTTCAATGGAACTAATGGGTATATTGCACGGACTTCTTTAGGAGGGTTAAAAAATGGAAAAAGGAAAAAGAGAGCAGAAAGATAAAGCAAAGATCATCGCTGTGTCCTCCGTTATGTCTATCATCGGAAGCGGTGCGATTCTTCTTGCTGCTCAGTTCTTCAGTTAATTGAGATGAAGGGGCATTCACAGCCCCTTTATGAAACAAAACCTGAATTCCCGCTTCTAGATAACAAATATCGGAGCGGGAATTTTTATTCTCAAGCGTTCCATCAACAGACGGTCCTCTTTGGGGATCTCCTGCCAATAGAGCTTGGGTTTATCGTCTGTCTCATGCCGATACAGCACAAGACTGTTGAGTCTTTCCAGAACTCTCGGAGTGTTTGACGGATCGTTGTCGGCTCTTTCCAGTCTTCTTTCAAGCATGAGCCGCAGGCACAGTGACAAGTAAGTAACAAAGACTTTTCCTTCGAGCGCGCATTCCCTGCATCTGATTCTGCGTCCTCCGCACTTGTCTTTGTAATTATTAAAAGCTTTCTCAACCGTATCTTTCTGGCGGTAAATGTTGAGTGCTTCAGAGGCGGATTTTACTTCGCCGGATCCAAGTACAAAGCCTCCGCAGGTCCGAGTAAAAGTTACCCAAGATTGTACGTCGAACTCGTAAAGATCTTTCGGTTTGACGTTGTCCGGTTTGTCTGTTTTCTGTTTGTCCTTTTTCTTTTTGAAGAATTTTCGGAAGTAAGGTGCGTTCGGAACTTCACCTTTTTCAAGCCTTGCTTTAAAGCTCTCCACTAACTCAGTCATGTTTAGGATTTCACTCGCCTCTCTCTGTTTGTCGTAATAGACGTGAATATAGAAAGGATATTGTTCCTTTCCATGCGCCCGAGTGGCGCTGTACCAATCTATTTGCTTAGTCGCGCAGTAACATCCGATCGTAGGTGAGTAGGATGCGGGGAGAGCCAGTCTAAGCGACGGCATGAGTTGATCCACTGTTTGAGCCGCAATGGCTAGGTCAGAACGCAGGTCCGCAAGAAATCCAACGTGATTTCTGAACATCATGAGGAAGTTGTGTTCCGAACAAAATCCTCTGTCTAAAACCAAGTTGATTTGCTTATCTCTCAGCTGGACTAAATCGACAAATAGATTCCTAAGCAGCGACACATCTGCAATTGAGCCGTTTAGGACCTTGTAGTAAAGCGGCTCACCGTTGGTTTCATCGATCAGGAGAGCGATTTTTATCATGGGCATTTCCGGATCTTCTTTATTGTGGCCGTAAGCAACCTTGGATAAAGTTTCCGAGTAAGAGGAGATCGAGGTGGTATCAAAGGCCCAGAAATTGTTGTTTTCTCCGCCGCAGCTGTGGTTAAGACGACGCTTCATATATTGCTGACGCTGATCTGCGGTAATGCTTTCCAGCAACTCAGAGATTCCCTGAGAATCCAGAGGATTTCCTCCCAACTGGCTGTGGGCTGCAGTGATGTCGTAATTGGCCAGGTTCCTTTCCGGATAAATAACGAAGAACATTGCAAGGGCCAGAAGATCTTTCCAGTGGTTCGGAAAGACAGCTTTCAAGTCCCCGAGCAGACCGTCCTGTTGAGCCATCTCCTTCAATACGTAGGAAGCTCCTGCATTTAGCGGGAACGTTTTGGATAGAACGGCATTTACACCGGCGTCGTTGACGGTCGGCAAATCAGAAGCGGCAATGAGCTTGTGATCCTCAAATTTGAATTCAATGTCTTTGTACTGCGGATTGTTGGTTAGGAACTTTCTTCCCAGCTGAACCTTTCCGTCAACCAGCTTTCCGACGGTTATTCGATGTTTCGAGTAAGAGCGCTGCTTTTCCTTATCCCAGGCGTTTTCGTATTGGTAGAGATAGTCCTGATTATTGACTCTGACTTTGATGATGTTTCGGATCGGGTCCATGGCAAGCCTCTTTTATAGATATCATTATTATAATCTATGAAAGGAGTAAAATAAAACGCAGAACCCAATGTGGGACTGCGTGCCAAGAGTGAATCGTTAGTTTTTGAAAATTTTAAAATCTAGATTTCGGGAGTTCAGGGCAAAAAATCCTCGGGCGCACCGAGGATTATTTATTACCGCTCAGTGTGTCCTTTATGGCATACGGAGCAGGGGATGTCGGCAGTTTTTAATGCTGAGTGCTGCGGGTTCGAAGCAGCCAGCCTTTCTTTTCCTCCGTGGCACGCAATGCATTTGTTGTAATCGGCCATCGGCATGGTCGTATGACAGGCTTCGCAGTTAAGGCCTTTAACTTGATGGTTTTGAGCGATCGTTGCCGAAAAGGCGACCGAACTAAACAAGATCAAAAGGCTGATGAAAGACAAATAGAGTGCTTTCATAGTGTTCAAGCCTTGTAGTCAGGAATCACAACCATAGAGCGATTGATATCTTTAACGGTCTGGGCTCCTGTTAAGACCATAGCGACTGCGAGTTCATTCTTCATCTTATTTGCAAACAAGGCGACACCGTCAGCTAAACCTCCATGAGCGGCGCGAACAAAATGACGACCCGCTAGTGTGCAGTCTGCACCGATAGCGACGTATTTTTCAACATCCGTTCCGCGGGCCAAAGTTCCGTCAACCATAACGAAGCAGCGTCCGTTGACCTTATCGACGATGCGAGGGAGTACAGCAGCTGTTCCCGGGGTGTCGGCAAGCGTTCTGCCGCCGTGATTAGAGACGACGATACCGGCCGCCCCGGCATTAATGCAGAGTTCTGCTTCGTCCGGAGTCATGATGCCTTTGAAGAGAAGAGGAAGCTTAGAGGCTTTGACTAATTCTTTAAGTTGTTCAAAAGTCTTCGGTTCTACGGTCTGGCCTTTGGTAGCTCTGGCTGCGCGTCCGGCGCTGTCTAAGTCAATGGTAAGTGCAATGATTCCGGCTTCTTCTGCCAAACGCATTCTTTCGATGATGTCTTTTTGAAGTCTAGGCTTCAAACCGACAATTGCCTTGTATCCGTGTTCTTTCAGAGTCTGAAGGCGTTTTTCATAAACCGGCAGCGGATCGCCGATGCCGTCAGCGACCGCACCCAAGGTACCGGCTTTATTGCAGCCGCCGCATATGGCGTTAACAAACTCTTCTTCAGTCAATTTTCCGCCCATGTTATAGGTCGTACCGCCTGTCGGTGCAGCAATAACCGGCATGGAGATTTTTGTTCCGAAGAAATCGATAGATGTATCCGGAACATGAACGCCGTGCACAACTCGTGAGTTCAGCTGTACGGCAGCTAAAGAATCGTAGTTAGCTTGGAAGCCGCGGGAGGCACCCATGCCTCCAAAGCCAGGTACTTGACCGATGCAGGGGCCGCGTCCGTTGCATTCCGGGCAGACATAGCAGCGCGGAATCATCATTTCGCGCGCACGATTCCTGACTTCCTCATAAGTCATCTTTCCTGTTAAAGGACGGATGGTCGGAGCAGAAGACTGCTGGGCAAAAGCCGCCGAGGACGAACCGAGTGCAGCAGCGGCAAGAGAGGCGGCTGAACCTTTGAGAATATTGCGTCGAGAGAAAAACATTTTTCTTGTTTCCATAATGATCTCCTTGGTATGAACTAAAAACAACTAAGATAAAAAAAGAATTATGAACAAAAGTTCATAATTAAATGTTAAATAAATAAATTTACAGTAATAATACTAAGTATGATCATGTGTTTTTAGTATTTAATTTGGGTGGTTTATCCCAATGTTTGAGCAGATGCCTTTCAGTAATAAAGCTTACAGAAGTAAAATATATGCATAACAAGGCGAGATAAAATATGAAATCCAGGTTATTTAATATTCGGTTGAGTTTTGAAATAACTGAAAATAAATCAGAAGATTTTTTTCTACTCAAAAATGACCTCATCAGTCTTCTAGATGCCATACAGAGGACAGGGTCGATAAAGGCGGCAGCTGAAGAACTTGGATATTCCTTCCGACATATTTGGAATGAATTAAATAAGTGGGAAGAGGAACTCGGCCAGCCTTTAGTGAGTCGTTCCCGCGGAAAGAATGCAGAGCTTTCTCCTCTGGCAGAGCAGCTTTTGTGGACTAATAAAGAAGTTGAGGCGAAGTACAAAGAACAAATTATTGAACTTCAATCCGGTATTTCGTACTCCTTCAGAAAAGCATTTAACTCTGCTTGGGATCCGATTGTGATTGAAGGCTGCGCGGATTCGGCTCTCAATCTTTTAAGAAGAACAACCGACTGTGAAATTGAATTGAACTTCACGACCAGCCGGAAAGGTCTGGAAGCATTACGCGAAGGAAAATGTGAACTGGCAGGATTTAATTTTCCCAAGTCATCAAGCAGCAACAGTAAAGCTTTTGGGATGTTCGGTCATTTGCTTACGGAAAATAACCGACTCATTTTCTTCGCCACCAGACTGCAGGGGCTTGCCGTTGCACCGAATAATCCGAAGAAAATCTATTCAATATTAGATATTGCTTCCCGTAAGGCAAAGTTTATCAATCGAAGGGAAGGGACGTGAACTCGGATTCTTTTTGATCAAATGTTAGATGTGTTGGCCGTAAAACCTGAAGAAATCGAAGGTTATAACGATATTTCGGACACTCAGTTCTTTACAGCGGTTCAGATCGCCGCCGGGAAAGTGGACGTAGGACTCTGCACGGCAAATGTGGCGAAGGAAAACGGCTTGGATTTTATTCCACTGGCAAAAGAGGTTTATTACCTTGCCGCCGCCGATGCAAAGTTTTTAGAGACAGAAAAAACAAAGAATTTCCTCCAATTCCTCCGAAGCTATGATTGGTCTGAGCATAAGGAACAGCTTGAAGGGTATGACTTTACCGGTACCGGAAAAGTTTTCAAGGTCTCTGACGTTTTCACGGCAGAATGAGGCTGAGAATTCCAAAGAGAGTCTTTCTTTTCCGATGACATGAAAACCGAATTTCGATTAGAATTTCGTGCGTCGGCTCCATAGTTGAATGGATACAACGTGGTCCTCCTAAGACTGAAGTGCAGGTTCGATTCCTGCTGGAGCCGCCACTCACTATATAACAATATCATCAAACCCCTCTATAATCTTAATTTTTCTCATTGTTTATTTGGAATAATTTGTCTTCATTCCGAATTGGACAAAAAACAAAATCTGATTTGGGATCTTTTCTGGCTCTTCTTTTTGAATTTAGTTCGTCGCCGAACTATAATTTCGTCATGGAAAATTTTGAGATTGTTTATCTTTCCTCGCTTTTAAACGAGAAAGCCGGAGACTTTATTCAGGACGAACTGAAAAAGTACGGGTACCCTGAATTGAAAATGGCCCATGGAGATATTTTTCATGTGCTGTTTGAGGCTGGGGAACTGAGTGCAAAGGAAATTGCCGGACGCACCCGCCGTTCTAAGTCCACCGTTTCGGAACTTGTGGATAGGCTCGTTAAGCTCGGCTATGTTTGCAAAAAACCGGACCCGGCTGACGCGAGAGGAGTGAAGGTGTCACTTACTGAAAAGGGTGTCGCATTTGAGGCGGTTTTCGGAAAAATTTCTGAAGACCTTTCGGCGAGGATCCTTTCAGCAGTAGAACCGGAAGAATTAGAAATTGCCGAAAAAGTAATGAGGAAGCTCACTTCAAATTTTTGAGGAAGCTTTAATTTTTAACTAAATAGTTCGGTTACGAACTAAATTTTAATCAAGGAGTTTGAGATGGAAAATTTTAAGATGGTTGAAGTAAAAGACGCTCCGCGTGTCGAACTGCACAACTTGCTCGGTCTGACCGGATGCGAAATTTCTATTAATGAACTTCCGGCTAAGGCCGCAGTACCTTTCGTCCATGCTCATAAGCAGAACGAAGAAGTCTACGGTGTTTTGGGCGGCAAGGGCCAGCTCTATATTGATGGCCAGGTCGTTGATATCAAAGCAGGTGACTGGTTTGTGATTCGTCCCAACGGACATCGCGCTATTCATGCCTCTGACGACGAAGGCATCAAATTCATCTGCATTCAGACAAAGAGCGGAAGCCTGCAGGAATTTACTGCCGGAGACGCCATCATCCTCGAAGAAAAAACCCCTTGGTTGAAATAATCTGAAGCCTTCTCTTCCCGCTTTCGGAAATAAAGAACCGAAGCGGGAATTTTTGTTTCAAGTCTGGTATATCCTGTTACAAAAACACACATAAGGATTCATCGTGGATAAAAAAATCTTAGCTGCCGGGATGCAGAAAGGCTTCGTTGGCGTGGTTGTTGCCTACTTTTTGGCAATTGCTCTAGGCATTTTGGCCGGAATTTGGGAAAACCATTATTTAATGATCGTTGTGCAGTTCATTAGCACCGTTTTCATTAGATTGTTCAAGTTCTTAAGTATTCCGATCATTTGCGTGTCCATTATTTCTTCTTTGTCGACTTTGTCTCAGAACAATGAATCGGCGAAGATTTTCAGACACACGATTTTTTATACGCTTTCAACAACGATTCTTGCCGCTTGCGTGGCCGCCTCTTTATACGTGCTTTTTACACCGGCGAACGTGGCCGTCACCGGAAAGGCTCCTGATATCTCTAATAAATTAGGAAGTCACTCTTATTTGGATTACGTGGAAAGCATTGTCCCCGATAATTTCATTACGCCGTTCCAAACAGCGAACGTTCTTTCTGTACTTCTCATCGCTGCAGCTGTCGGTATTGCCATTGCAAAGATGCCGAGAGAATCTAAGAATCAGGATCTCATGATCACATTCTTTAAAGCGTCTCAGGATGTTCTCTTTACGCTTGTCAATTGGCTTATCGTCGTTTTGCCGATCGGTATCTTTGCTTTCGTCGCTTCACTGGCTCAGGAAGTCAGCCATGGCGTCAGCTTAGGCGGTTTGGGAACTTACTTCGCATTGGTTATTTCCGCGAACTTAATCCAGATGTTCATCGTGATCCCTGCCTTCCTGATGTTTAAAGGATTCAATCCGATTAAAGTTGCAAAGGGAATGCTGCCGGCTCTTGCTCTGGCTTTCTTCTCTAAGTCCTCAGCTGCAACACTGCCGGTCACAATGAGATGCGCGCAGCAGAACCTCGGAGAAAAACCGCAGGTTGCGCAGTTCGTCCTTCCGATGTGCACAACAATCAACATGAATGGCTGTGCGGCTTTCATTTTCTTAACCGTCGTCTATCTGATGCAAAATGCTGGTCTTGATATCCATCCCGGTGTCATTGTTGCCTGGATCTTTATTGCGACTCTGGCAGCTATCGGGAACGCCGGCGTGCCTATGGGCTGCTTCTTCTTGTCCGCAAGCTTGCTCGCCAGCATGAATGTTCCCATCCTTCTGATGGGAGTGATTCTGCCTTTCTATGCCGTGGTAGATATGATTGAAACTAGTCTTAACGTCTGGTCCGACAGCTCTGTTTCTGCGATGGTTGATAAAGACATGAAGGAACTTGATGCAGTTATGGCAGCCAAGTAACTTGGACTTCTCTGCAATTTGATTGCAGATGGTCATTGATAGCTAATTCAGCCTCCGATGGAGGCTGAATTCGTATACAGCGCTCATAGAGTAGGAAAATCTGGATAATAGGTGGTGAAGAAACCAAGGTTAGTGATCACCCGCAGAGGCGTCAAAAATGTAAGCAGGCGTAAAGCAACCTTGGTTAGAATGGAAGTAGTCCGTTTTTTAGTTCTTTTGAGCTGTCAGGTTGTATTATGTTTATTAACGATATTTGGTCTTGTGGTGTTACAACGAAAACCAAGAAAATCGTTGCTGAAGCCCAGAAGGATGGTTATTTGCTGAATTTTTTGCAGCTGGAATTGGAGGAAGGCGGTCTTCCTAATTGGAAGACGATCAATTCTTTCTGCGAACTGGTCGCAACCTCGACACAAAATAATCCTCCTGACGAAGCAATGCAGTCGCCTCAGGAAAAGTTTGACCGCTTGATGAACGCTATCTTTTTGAAGACGTTCAATCTTAGAAATTATGAGGAAGACCCTCTTTCTGCCGGCGAAATCCTCCTATTTACAAAATTGGAATCCATTGATCGCCGGGACCGGTTTGCGACAACAGCTCTTTACTTAGCTGCTCCGGCGATTCTTAAATTAAGAGGCTTAAAAGGCGGCTACGATGTGAGAAGGATCTTTTCCTTGGCCGCTTATAAAGCTATGGAAGGCGGGACTGCTAAGAACAAGGAGCTGCAAATTCTCATCGGCGATCTCTTCGAAGATGAAAACTTGAGAAAAGCGGTCCATCGAATTTGGTATGTCTTTAAGGACGCGAGAGGCAATCCGGAAAAATGCGCCAGAGGACTTCGAGACCTCGCCGACGGGATTTATCTGCAGGCGATGAAGGCAGAACAGGCTCGAAAGGCCTCGTAGGATTCTGTAAAAACTATTAGTAAAAACGCGTCAAAAGATGACTTCCCGGCCGTAAAAAGGCAGAAGTCGGTCTAAATCAATTTGTTAAAATAGCCATTTGCATCTTTTCTTTGTCGCTGGATTGGCGCCCGTATGTCTCTTGAGCAAGATAATAAAGTCAACGATTACTCCGAAAAATCGATTCGCATTTTGAAAGGTCTTCAGCCGGTTAAACAACGCCCCGGTATGTATACCTTGACGGATTGTCCTTTGCACATTATTCAGGAGGTCATCGACAACGCGACGGACGAGGTTTTAGCGAATTTCGCCAACCGAATCATCCTGACCGAACACGCTGACGGATCGATTTCCGTAGAAGATAACGGACGCGGCATTCCGGTCGGTATTCATCCGGAAGAGAAGGTTCCAGTTGTTGAAATCGTTTTCACTCGTCTGCATGCCGGCGGTAAATTCGACAAAGGTGCCGGCGGTGCCTATTCTTTCTCCGGCGGTTTGCACGGCGTCGGTGTTTCTGTCACCAATGCGCTGTCCTCTCGCCTGGAAGTAACCGTTTGGCGTGACGGTCTCGAAAGCTCAATTACTTTCGAGGACGGTTTTGTTACGGTGCCTTTGAACAGTGTTAAAACTCCTCGACCAAAGAAAGCGACCGGAACGAGGGTTCGCTGCTGGCCGGACGGAAAGTATTTCGACACGCTCACGATTCCTAAGAACCAGTTGATCCGCCTCTTGAGAAGTAAGGCAGTTTTGCTTCCGGGCTGCGAGGTGGTCTATCGCAATGAAAAAGACAACATCGAACAGGTCTGGAAATACGAAGGCGGTCTCAAGGAATATTTGACCGAACAGCTGGACCGTCCTCCGTTGGTTCAGCCTTTCGAAGCTCAGGGCTTTGCCGGAGCGGACGACGATACCTTTTCTCAGGGCGAAGGCGCCGGCTGGGTCGTTTGCTGGACAGATGAAGGTCAGCTGGAACGAGAGAGCTACGTGAACCTGATTCCGACACCGCTCGGCGGCACTCATGAAGCTGGTTTGCGCGACGGCGTCTTCCAAGCCATGAGAAGTTTCATGGAAACCCATGGCTTGGGCGCTAAAGGCATCAAGATGATCGTGGATGACGTGTTTGCGCGTGCCAGCTTTGTCTTGAATGCAAAAGTACTGGACCCTCAGTTCCAGGGACAGACCAAAGAAAAATTGATCAGCCGAGATGCGCTGAAGCTGGTTTCCAGCTTTGTGCGTCCGCAGATGGAGTTCTGGCTCAACAGCCACGTTGAAGAGGGCCGCAAGCTTGCTGAAATGTTTATCAAGCAGGCACAGGCGCGCCAGCATTCCGCTCAGAAAATCGAAAAGAGAAAAGGATCTTCTGTTGCGGTTCTTCCGGGCAAACTTACGGATTGCACGAGCGGCGATATTTCCCGCAATGAACTCTTCCTGGTGGAAGGTGACTCTGCGGGCGGTTCGGCTAAGAAGGGACGCGATAAAGAATATCAAGCCATTCTTCCTCTTCGCGGTAAAGTTTTGAACACATGGGAAGTCGATCAGAACCTGCTTTTCGGCAACAAAGAAATTCACGATATTTCGGTTTCTATCGGTGTCGATCCCCACAAGATCGGTGAGAAGCCCGATATTTCAAATCTTCGTTACGGCAAGATCTGCATCATGGCCGATGCCGACGTGGATGGCTCTCACATTGAAGTGCTCCTGCTGACGCTTTTCTACAAGCACTTTTCCTACCTTATGGAGACAGGGCATATCTACATTTCGATGCCGCCGCTCTTTAAGGTTTCGGTTCCGAACAAAGGAAAGAAGAAAGAACGCCGAATTTACTGCTTGAACGAAGAAGAGCTGAAAAAGACAGTCGAGAAACTCAAAAAAGAAAAATTTACCGATGCTCAGATCGTTATCTCACGATTCAAAGGTCTCGGCGAAATGGATTGGGAAGAACTCAAAGAGACTTCTTTGGATCCCGAAACCCGCAGACTTTTGCCGGTGAAGGTCGGACTACCGGGCGACGATTTAACCGGAAAGGCCATGCAGATTCTCATGGGAAATAAAGAAGCCGACGCACGTAAGCAGTGGATCGAACGCCACGGCGACCAGTTCGAACCTGATATTTAACTGAGCGCAATAAATGCCTAAGAAACCAAGACGCAAATTAACGGAAGCTGATCAGACCGAGCTTTTTGAAGAAATCGACGGAAAGGCGGTTCTGCCCGCAGCTGAAGACGAAGAGCCCCAAGAGAAGAAAGGAAAAGCTAAAAAAGCTCAGCCGGAACCCGAAGAAGACATCGGTAAGGGAACCGGTTTCCTCTTTGATATGCTAGAGGAGGAGCCGGAACATTCTCCTGAGGCAGAAAAGTCTTCCTCCGAGGGTGAAAAGAAATTGGAGTTTCAACCGGAAGATGCAACAGCAGAGTTGGCTGAACCGGCTTCTGAACCGAAGAATGAAGATTCTCTAGAAGAAGCCGAGCAGCTCGCTCAAAACCTGATGCGTGAAGATGCTTCTGACATGAAGGAAGAGCTTCAGGAAGTTGCGGACGAAGTTGAAGAAGCAGAATTGGTTCCTGCGCCTGCACAGCCCCGTGGTTCTGACATCGTCGAAGAAGCTCTGAAGCATGCCGACACAGACTGCGATGAATTAACGCTTGCATACTTTGCAAGCCGCGCTTATCTGGAATACGCTATTTCTGTGGTAAAAGGCCGTGCATTGCCGGACGTCTGCGACGGCATGAAGCCTGTCCAGAGAAGAATTCTCTACGCAATGAAGCGGCTCGGCCTGAATCCGGATGTCAAAACGGTTAAGAGTGCTCGAGTCGTCGGTGAAGTCTTAGGTAAGTATCATCCGCACGGTGACTCGGCCGCTTACGACGCTATGGTTCGTTTGGCGCAGGACTTCACGATGCGCTATCCGTTGGTTCAAGGTCAGGGTAACTTCGGTTCGGCTGACGGCGACGGTGCTGCGGCTATGCGTTACACCGAAGTCCGCCTTTCTAAGTATGCCGATCTTCTGCTTGGAGAACTGGACAAAGGAACCGTCAAATTTATTCCGAACTACGACGGAACCCATAAAGAACCAGTTTTACTGCCGGCCCGTCTGCCGGTGCTTTTATTGAACGGCTCCAGCGGTATTGCGGTCGGTATGGCAACCGAAATTCCGTCCCACAATCTTACGGAAGTCGGAGAGGCTGCCATTGAAGTGATCCGTAATCCTGAGATCACGACGGACGAATTGCTTGAAATTGTTAAAGGTCCGGATTTCCCGGGCGGTGCTCAGGTTATATCTTCTGCCTCTGACATTAAGAATGTTTATCGAAGCGGTTACGGCAACCTGCAGGTTCGCGCCACTTACCACTTTGAAGAGCTTTCCAGGGGCCAGTGGCAGTTAGTTTTTGACAGCGTTCCGTATAAAGTTTCCGTCATGAAGGTGATGTCGGAACTGGAAGCGCTCACTAATCCTAAGGCACCGCAAGGTAAGAAGTCTCTGACTGCAAAACAGCAGCAGGACAAGCAGCTGATCATGAACGTCATGAGCGGCATGAGAGACGAGTCGAGTGCTGAGGCGCCTGTACGCTTGGTCATCGATCCGAAATCGAAATCTATTGATCGAGAAGAGCTCGTCAGCACCATTCTCAGTAAGACCAGTCTTGAAACCTCCTGCAAGTTCAACCTTGTGGTGATCGGCATTGACGGCAAACCTCGTCAAAAAGGTTTGAAAGACATTCTTTCCGAATGGGTTAGCTTTAGACTGCGTACGGTTCGCGCTCGATCTCAGACTTCTTTAAATGAAGCTGAAGCTCGTATCCATACGTTGGAAGGTCGTCTCATTGTTCTCGTTGATATTGAGGAAGTGATTCGCATCATTCGCGGTGCGGACGATCCCAAGAAAGAACTGATAACGCATTTCGGATTGTCTGATACGCAGGCCGAAGACATCCTTGAAATCAAACTGCGTCAGTTGGCCTCTCTCGATGAAGTCAAACTCCGTAAAGAGCTGGAGAAGCTTCGGAATGAAGCTGAACGTCTGCGCGGCTTGCTGACGGATGAAAAGAAACTGAGACGAGAAGTCACCAAAGAAATCCGTCAGGATATTGACACCTATGGTGACGAAAGACGCACACTCATTGAAGAAGCTAAGGGCGCCTCGATTGCAAAACAGGTGATTGATGAACCTGTTACCGTGATCGTAAGCGAAAAGGGCTTCCTGCGTTCCAGACAAGGTCATGGATTTGATGCCCGCGCCATGAACTTCAAGCTTGGCGACAAATACCGCTGCTCTATGGAATGCCGCAGTGTCGATAATTTATATATCTTGTCGAACACTGGACGTATTTACAGTATTCCGGTTTCTTCTCTGCCGAGCGCGAGAGGCGAGGGAACTCATGTGAGCGCATTCGTTCAATTCCAGGACGGAGATGTTCCCTTTGACTACATCTGCGGCGCTCCCGATACCGTCTTGCTGTTTACCTCAGATGCAGCTATGGGCTTCTTCTGCAAGATGTCTGATCTTGCAGTCCGTCAGAGAGGCGGTAAATCCTTCTTTATTTTGGACGGAGCTAAACCTCTGCCGGTTCAGATCTCGACACCGCTGACCGGATGGATCGCCGCGCTGTCTTCAAGCGGCCGATTGGTTGTCTTTACGAAAGATGAACTCAGGGCTCTCTCGAGCGGCGGCAAGGGAACCACGATTATGGCGCTCCAGGAAAATGAAAAACTGGTTGCGGCCGTTCCGATTTCTCCGAACGGCGTCGTGGTGGTCGGAAAGGGCCGAGGCGGTAAGATTCAGGAACTCCTGGTTGGACCGCGCTCCATTGAGGACTACCGTACACGCAGAGGCCGTAAGGGTCGGTTCGTTGAGGCCAAATGGGAATTCTTAGGTTTGAAGCCTTATAAGCTGGAGACGGCCAACAAGGAAGACGACCAAGAAGAGGTCGAAGAGAGCACGATCATCTAGAGTTTCAGACTCAAATACAAGGCGCTTGTTCCGGCTGGAACGGCGCCTTTTCCTAAAAGGGGCCCCGGTAGAAAGTTTCTTAGGAGGACGGCCCCTAAAATGTGCACAGGCAACACGTGCATCGGAGGATAAGATGCTTTGGAAAGACAGAGAGGGCAGCAGCAACGTAGAAGACCGCCGTGGAGAAGGCGGAGGATTCGGGGGCGGCGGTCCGAGATTCCCTATGCCGAGAGGCAAGCTGGGATTAGCTGTCTTAGCGGTCGTTTTAGTTGCCGGCTATTACGGCATCGATCTGACGCCGCTGCTAGGCTTGGATTCTCCGATGCCTACTCAGACACAAAGTTCAAGCTACCAGCCGAGTGCTCAGGAGCAGGAACTGGCGAAGTTTTCTTCTGTGGCACTGAGAACAACAGAAGAGACGTGGGGCCGAATTTTTGCTCAATCCGGCAAAAAGTACATTCCTCCGAAAATGGTGCTTTATTCCGGAAGCACCCGGACCGCATGCGGATATGGTCAGGCTGCGATGGGTCCGTTCTACTGTCCGTCCGACCATAAGCTTTATGTGGACCTCTCTTTCTATAAAGACATGCAGAGAAAATTGGGCGGCGGAGGAGACTTCGCTTTAGGTTATGTCCTAGCCCATGAAGTAGGACACCACGTTCAGACGCTTCTAGGGATTTCCTCTCAGGTTCAGAAACTGCAGTCTCAAGTCAGCCCTAAAGAAGCTAACAGACTTTCCGTTAAGCTGGAACTTCAAGCAGATTGCCTGGCAGGTGTCTGGGGACACGATATGCAGAGACAAGGAATCCTTGAGAAGGGAGACTTGCAGGAAGCTTTAAGAACAGCAACCGCAATCGGTGATGACCGACTGCAGCGTGAAGCTCAAGGAAAAGTCGTGCCGGACAGTTTTACACACGGCACATCTGAACAGCGGTATTACTGGTTTAAGACCGGATTCGATACCGGAAATCCGGAGATGTGCAACACCTTTAAAGCCGGCGCCGGTCCGCAGTAACTCCAAAAACAAAAAGTCCGACGAAAAAACGCCGGACTTTCGCATGAGACTAACGAGAATTACTCGTCTGTGCCAACCATAACGTTGGAAGCCTTGATGACGGCATAGACTTTCTTGCCGACTTCGAGTTTCAGGGAGTCAGCAGAAGCTGTGGTGATGGAAGCAACAACGCGTTCGCCGCCTTTAGTCTCGATATCAACTTCGGTAGAAACCGGGCCTTTTTTGATAGAGAGAACTTTGCCTTCGAGAACGTTACGTGCGGATAATTTCATTTAAATTCCTTTAGTTAGATGATTAAAAAATCAACGAAAGTTTAAGAAGTTCTCAGCCCTTTGTAAAAAGAGAAGTCTCGCTTGTAAATAAGAGAATAACGATCGAGGACTTGAGGAAAAAGTTGTTTTGCATGTAAGGGTAAAACTATTCTGAATTTAGAAATGGCTGAATGGTTCAGCTGCAAAAAAAACTTGTTTTTGCCTTTTGCGGAAATAATTTTTTACAAGAAAGCTTACTTTCTTAATGGTATTAGAAGTTCTTTTGGATTTTACGAAAACAAATCCGAGGGGTAAGTCCTAAGAATAAACCCTTAGCAAGCAACTAAAGAACCTTTACATCCATGTTTTGCGGAACTATAGTTCACCGCAGAAAAAGAATAATAGTGCCAAGAAGAAAACACTATATTTGACGAGGCGCCCGATGTTTTTGGGTTCTTTTTAAGGCCTCCGGTCTCGCCGCCCATTGGGGAATATTTATTGGCGGGAATTCCCAAGACTAAATCAAAGTCAAACAGCAAAAAGAGGGATTTTTGCTCGATTTGCCTTTGAACTAAGGAGAAATATTCATGAAATTATCCGTAATTGCCACCTCGGTTCTGCTTGCTGCCGTTTCCACCGGTGCATATGCCTACACACCAGGCACCTACACGGCTGCTATTGCAGGCCAGAACGGTCCCGTCAAAGTCGAAGTCACAACTTCGGCCGACAAGATCCTTTCTGTCAAGATCGTTGATCAAAAGGAAACGGAAGGCATCGGCTCCAAGGCAGTTGCCGCTCTTCCGGCTGAAATTGTTAAAGCACAGTCTGCAGATGTCCAAGGCATCGCCGGCGCGTCTGTTTCTTCTGCTGCCATCAAGAAAGCTGTTCAGGAATGCCTGAACCAGGCTCAGGGCAAGAAAGCTGCACCATTGGCTCTCAAGAACGGTACATTTGAAGGCAAGGCTTACGGCAACAACGGCTGGCTGACGGTTGAAGTCACCATTAAAGACAACAAGATTACCGACATTAAGACACCCGGCCAGAGAGAAACTAAATATTTAGGCGACACAGCCATCCGTGAAATCGGCAAGGACGTTCTTCAATACCAAACACTCAACGTCGACAACATCGCCGGAGCTACTGTCACAAGTACCGCTCTGAAGACAGCCATTGCCCAGGCAATTGAAAAAGCCGGCGGCGACATCGCTGCTTTCCAAAAACCAGTTCCCGAAAAGATTAAGAAAGTTGCCGGTATTACCAAGGGCAGTGCAGATCTCATCATCGTAGGTGCAGGCGGCGCCGGCCTTTCTGCCGCGGTGACGGCTAAGGATTTAGGCGTTAAGAACGTGCTGGTTTTGGAAAAGATGCCGGTGATCGGCGGAAACACACTTCGCTGCGCATCTGCATTTAATGCAGCTGACCCCGACAGACAGAAAGCCCTTCCGATGACGGAAACACTGAAGGAAGCTGTGGTTAAAGCAATCAGCGAAAAACCCGTCAGCGAAGAACACGCCAAGCTGATGGCAGACGTCAAAGCCAAATACGAAGCCTACTTGAAGAGCGGCTCTAAGACACTCTTTGACTGCCCCGAATGGCATGCCCTCCAGACCTATAACGGCGGCGATAAAGTCGGTCACATTCCTCTGATCAGACAGTATTCCAACAACGTACTCGACACACTGCACTGGATGCAGTCCAAGGGATCTCCTGTAATGGACCGTGTCAGCCAGGGCGCCGGCGCTCTTTGGCAGCGTACTCACCAGCTTGACGCTCCTGCCGGTCTCGGTCTGATTGATCCTCTGTATCAGTCTGCTGTCAAACAGGGCGTCAACTTCAAACTCGGCATGCGCGTCCAAGACCTTATCTTTAACGATAAAGGCCGCGTGATCGGCGTGACTGCAACCGACAAGGTTGGCAATAAGTACGAATTCACATCTAAGGACGGTGTCATTCTTGCTACCGGCGGTTATTCTCAGAACAAAGAAATGCGTCAGAAGTCCGCTCCGCATCTCACTCCGGAAATGGTTTCTACGAACCAGCCGGGTGCTACCGGTGACGGTATTGTCATTGCTACAAGACACGGAGCAGATACGACCGGTATGAACTACGTGCAGGTTTACCCGCTGGCTACCCCGGGAACGGGCGCTCTGCAGGGCCGTGCCCGCAAGATGTCTGGTCTGGACGATGTGATTGACGTCAACAAGAACGGCGAACGCTTCGTGAAGGAAGATGCCCGCCGTGACGAATTTGTTGCCGCCATCAAGAAACAACCGGGCGGCGTTGTCTATGACATCAACGATTCTTCGATCGTTAAACCGCTCAACAGCTTCAATGAAGATGTGGAAACGTTGGTCAGCATCGGCCGTATCTACAAGGCAGATTCTTTAGCCGATTTGGCTAAACAGCTCGGCATGCCTGCTGATAAGCTCGAAGCAACAGTGGCTGAATTCAATAAGATGGTTGAAGCCAAGAACGATCCGAAGTTCGGACGCAAACTCTTTGACCGTCCGATCGTTAAACCTCCTTTCTATGCCACACCGCGTGCACCTTCTATCCACCACACCATGGGCGGTCTGCAGATTTCGACCAATGCCCAGGTTTTGGATAAGAAAGGTAAGCCGATCCCCGGTCTTTATGCTGCCGGTGAAGTGACAGGCGGCATCCATGGTTCTAACCGTTTAGGCGGTAATGCCACGGCTGACGTTTTAACGTTTGGCAGAATTGCAGCGAAGTCCGCTGTTGCTCATAAGTAAGAAAGAGTCAAATAATTGACGAATGCGGCCGGAGTTTCCGGCCGCTTATTTTTCTGCATAACAAAACAGGTCCCGAAGGACCTGTTGGCAATGAATTGCTCTAACGCAGATTAAGCGTTATGGGCGGCCATTTTCTCTTTAACAAGTTCGGCCACGACTTTGACGCCCTCATCAATCTTTTCCGGAGGTACCGTTACGAAGGACAGACGCATCTGGTTGAACTTCGGTTCATTGGCATAGAAAGCTGAGCTCGGAACATAAGCGACTTTTCTGTCGAGCGCTTCTTTCATCATGTCGTCGGTGTTGATGTATTCGGGCAGTGTGACCCAAATGAACATGCCGCCGTCAGGCTTGGTCCAAGTTGTGCCTTCGGGGAAGTAACGCTCTAAAGCATCGAGCATGCAGTGGCACTGAGTTCTGTAAAGAGCGCGGACATCCGGCATATGCGACTTCATGAGGCCCTCATCCAGGCAGCGTGCTGAAATCAGCTGAGTGAAAGTAGATGTGTGGAGGTCAACGGCCTGCTTAATCGTTGTCAGCGGGTCAAGCGCAGCCTTCGGTCCGATGATGTATCCGAGACGGAAGCCCGGAGACAGGACCTTGGAGAAAGTTCCCATCGTCAGAGTACGTTCCGGTGCATAGCAGCGAATCGGCTTCGGAGGCTGACGGTCATACCAAAGTTCGCCGTAGGGGTTGTCTTCCAAAATCCAGAAATCGTATTCGCGAGCTTTTTCAGCCAGTTTCTTACGTCTTTCTTCGGTAATTGTGATGCCAGTCGGATTCTGGAAAGTCGGCATGACGTAGGCAAAACGAATGCCGCTGAATTCAGGTCCGATTAAATCCGGGTTCAAACCATGTTCGTCGGTCGGCAGAGTGACAAATTCAGGACGCTGAAGTTTGAATGCAGACAAGGCACCGAGGTAAGTCGGATCTTCGACGGCGACCTTAGAACCTTCGTCAATATAAGCAAGGGCCATCAAGTCCAGAGCTTGCTGAGAACCGGAAACGATTTGAATGCAGTCAGGATCAACCGGAGCGCCTAATTCAGCTTCATGGGCGGCAATGGCCTTTCGGAGGGCGGGTTCGCCTTCGGTGCTGGAATACTGCAAAGCACGGGTGCCTTCGGTTTCTAAAACCCAGTCAGTGGCTTTTTCAATGGCTTTGACCGGGAAGCTCTTAGGAGAAGGAAGACCGCCGGCAAAGGAAATGACATCGGGCTGGCTGGCCAGTTTGAGGAGTTCACGAATAATGGAACGCTGAGAGGATCTTGCGCGGATCGATTTTGGAGGTGTTAAAGAATTGTCAGACATAGTGCGCATTCCTGCGATAAATAAAAACATCGGAGCCAAAAGGCTCCAAAAAATAAAGACCTTGTAATTGAGCTGTTTGTGGCAGCCTTTATTGCGGGTATCGGAAAACCAAAATGGGCAGAAGTGGTGATAATCACTCCCCTTATTGCCCGCATTCAGAAAATCTTACATCAGCAGAAGTTGAAAATACGAAAAGTGACACCAAATAGTGTCATAAGCCTGAATTATTCAACAGAGGTATCGCTTAATGTCTGAAAACAAGAAAGAGACGCTCGGTTTCCAAACCGAGGTGAAACAGATGCTCCATCTGATGGTGCATTCTCTTTATTCCAACCGCGAGATTTTCTTGCGTGAATTGGTGTCCAACGCTTCGGACGCCATCGACAAGCTGCGTTTTGCCGCAATCGACAATCCTTCCTTGCTTGCCGACGATCCGCATCCTTCGATCCGAGTCGGTGTAGATGAACAGAAGCAGGAAATCACGGTCAGCGACGATGGTATCGGCATGACGCGTGCAGAAGTGATTGAACACTTAGGTACGATCGCCAAGAGCGGTACAAGAGAATTTTTTGCTCGCTTATCCGGAGATCAGAAGAAAGACTCTCAGCTTATCGGACAGTTTGGTGTCGGTTTTTATTCTTCCTTTATCATCGCCGACAAAGTAACCGTTATTACCCGTAAAGCCGGTGATCCGGCCGATGCCGCTACAAAGTGGGAAAGCAACGGCGAAGGCGAATTTACGGTTGAAAATACAACCCGCGATCATTTTGGTACGGACGTCATTCTCTCTGTTAAGAGCGAGGACCGCGATCTGGTGAGCAAGTATCGTCTGCGCACGATCCTTCAGCGCTATTCCGACCATATCTCCACGCCGATTTTAATGGGCAAGGATGAATACAAGGACGATAAAGTTATTGACACCGGAGAATGGGAAGCCATCAACACCGGTGCAGCTCTTTGGGCACGTCCGAAGAATGAAATTACTGAAGACCAGTACAAAGAGTTCTATCACCACGTTTCTCACGACTCTACCGATCCGCTTTGCTGGACGCACAACAAGGTTGAAGGCAAGAACGAATACATCCAGCTTCTGTATGTTCCGTCTGCCGCTCCGTTTGACCTTTGGGACAGAGAAAACGTACATGGCGTGAAGCTGTACGTGAAACGTGTCTTCATTATGGATGACACGAACCAGCTGCTTCCGCACTATCTGCGCTTCATTAAGGGTGTGATCGATTCCGAAGATCTTCCGCTCAACGTCAGCCGTGAAATTCTTCAGCAGACCCGCGACCTTCGTATCATTCGCGACGGTACGACAAAGCGTGTTCTTTCCATGCTGGAAGACCTTGCCGCCAACAGAGCTTCCGATTACGACAAGTTCTGGGCGCTGTTCGGCAATGTGCTGAAAGAAGGCCTGGGCGAAGATCCGACCAATAAAGAGCGTATTGCCAAACTTCTGAGATTTGTTTCCACGGGAAGCGAAGGCAAGGCCGATGTCACCCTTGAAGGTTATATCAGCCGTATGAAGACCGGTCAGGACACCGTTTACTATGTGATCGGTGATACACCTGAAGCAGCCGCCAAGAGCCCGCTGCTCGAACTCTTCAAGAAGAAGGATATCGAAGTACTGCTCCTCAGCGGCCCGATCGATCGCTGGATGATGCAGTTCTTGACTGAATTCCAGGGCAAGAAGCTTGTCAATATCGCAAAGGGCGACCTTGATCTCGGCGACTTGGCAGACAAGGAAGAAAAGGAAGAGAAAGAAAAAGTTCAAGCTGAGTACAAACCGCTCGTCGACGAATTCAAAGCCGCTTTGGGCGACAGCGTCGAAGATGTTCGTATGACTTTGCGTCTGACCGATTCTCCTTCCTGCATCGTGACGGACCCGAACGGCTTGGATCCTGCTTTTGTCCGCATGATGAAAGCAGCTGGTCAAGACGTTCCCGAACCGAAACCTATTCTTGAACTGAACCCGAACAATCCTCTGGTTTCTAGACTGAAAGAACAGGGTGCCTTCTCTCCGGAATGGGCTAAGCTCTTCCTTGAACAGGCTCAGCTGATGGAAGGCGAACAGCTCAAAGACCCGGCCGGATTCATCAATCGTATGAATACGATGCTGATGGATACGATCGGTAAGAAGTCTGTGAACTAATCTCGGTTAAAAACGGAAACAATAAGCGCAGCTCCAATTCGTTGGGACTGCGCTTAATTTTTTGTTTTCGGCGTTAGACTCACACAAATTCAAAAGGTTACAAGGGCAGGAAATGGCTAAAACTAAGAGAACACCGGTGGACTTCTCCGAGCTCGGAGGCTTCCGCTATCTTCACTTCGGATCCGAATGGATTCAGGGCGGCATGAGAATTAATCGTCCCTACAGCTTGGCGCTTGAATACCAGCAGTACATGCTGGCGCTTCTTTTCTTCCGACCGGAACCTAAAAATATTCTCCAGCTCGGGCTCGGCGCCGGCGGACTTGCGAAATACACTTGGAAGTATTTTCCCGAAGCGCACACGAAAGTGGTCGAGATTTCCGAAGATGTCTATATGGCTTCGAGGATGTGGTTCAAGATGCCTGACGATGATGATCATTTGGAAGTCGTTTTTGAAGACTGCAAGAAATATCTAGCCCGAGCTGCAAATACAGCCGATTGGCTTTTAGTCGATATTTATGATGCGGAAGCCTGGGGTCCGGTCTATGACGATGTTCCGTTCTATCGACTTTGCAAAAAGGCGTTGACGGACGGAGGCATCTCTTCTTATAACGTGTTCGGCGGGGAAGATTTCACCAAGAGTCTCGATAACATCTCGAAAGCATTTGACGGACAAGTGCTCGTCACGCCGGATGTAGCAGAAGGCAACAGAATTATTCTTGCCAAGAAGGGACCGAAGGAAACTTATTCCGTCGAGCTGCTTGATCAGAGAGCTTCTGAGCTTCAGGCTTCAAGACACCTTCCAGCTAAGAAAATTTGGAAAAAGCTGAAACAGGAAAACAACCTTAAAGGCGAGTTCGAGTTTTAGTCTTCAATAGGAAGCAGACGTTTCTTGGACTTCTTCGGTTCGGGAGGCTCAAGATTCTTTTCTTTGTATTCGCAGTACTGCTCAATCGGGCACTTCCAGCATTCGGGCTTTCTGGCTTTGCAAATATAGCGGCCGAGCAGAATGAACCAGTGATGAGCATCTGCACGATAGGGGAGCGGAGTGTACCGCTCCATTTTTTTCTGGACGATTTCAGGCGTTTTGCCCTTTGCATAGCCGGTGCGGTTAGCGACACGGAATACATGAGTGTCCACGGCAATGGTCGGCTTTTCGAACGCAACGTTCATGACGACGCTGGCGGTTTTTTGGCCGACGCCGGGAAGCTTGATCAGGGAATCAAAGTCCGTAGGCACCTGACCGTTGTGATGCTCGATCAAGTCCTCACAGAGTTTCATCACGTTCTTCGTCTTGCTTCGGTAAAGCCCGATGTGCTTGATGATGTCCGTGAATTTTTCCGGGCCTAAATCCAAAACGGCCTGGGGCGTATTGGCCAGCGGGAAAAGCACTCGAGTGGCTTCATTGACGCTTTTATCCGTTGCCTGTGCAGAAAGCACGACGGCAATCAGCAGTTCAAAGTTCGAATGGTATTCGAGCTCGGTCTTCGGCGTGGGATTGTCCGCTTGAAGGGCCTTAAGAATTTCGAGGCGTTTTTCCTGATTCATTTAAGATTTTCCGGCGAATAAGATTTGCCACGAAGTCGCGCTTGTCACTCGTCAAGCTCTTGGCATTGAGGAGATTTTCTTCCTCTTGACGAATCTTGGCGCGCCTTTGATTTCGTTTCAGGTAATTTTCCTTAGATTGACGCGCAAGCTCATCCGTCCACTCTCGGTCAATGCGAACCATGGAAATGCAGTCGACAGGGCAAGCGAGCTGACATAAACAGCAGCCGTTGCATCGTTCGGCGTCAACACAATGCATATGTTTCGGGGAGCCGATGATGGCGTCCGTCGGACAGGCGTCCGAGCAAAGTCGGCAGCCGATGCACTTGTTCGGATCGATTTCCGCGATCTCAGGCGGAACATGCACACCGCACTCTTCATTGAGGGAAAGTTCTTCTCGACCTAAAAGGGCGGACAGGCGGGAAATTACCTGAGGGCCTCCCGCCGGGCAGCGATTATGCTGTTCTCCGTTAGCAATGGCCTTTGCATAGTCAGCGCAGTCGTGATAACCGCACTGCCTGCACTGAGTCTGCGGGAGGATTTCTTCAATCTTAGAAATTTCGATCATCACTGCCAAAGGTTTTCTGCGATTAGGTTGCCGGGTTCGCCGCGTCTCGGTGCTTGGAAACCCATAGGTTTAAGCAAAGCGCGGACTTCCTTGATCATGGCAGGGTTGCCGCAAAGAAGCACGCTGGAAAGAGAACTATCGAACTTAACGCCTGCGGTTTCAGCCAAATCACCGGAGCTGATCAAATCCGGAATTCTTCTGGATAAGAACTGTGTTGCTTCTCGTGTGACGATGGGAATATAAACCAGGTTTCTTCCGCTTCCGCCGCCGAGTGAAGAGTCATCCTTGATTTTCTGAATCAGCTGGGTGTAGGTCAGATCTTCAGCCAAACGCACGGAATGGACAAGAACGATCGTAGGCCATTTTTCCCAAACGGATTCTTGGCGAAGAATGCTGAGGAACGGCGCTAAGCCGGTTCCGGTGCTGAGACACCAAAGATTTTGAGAAGCAGGAAGTCTTTCCGGCAGCAGGGAGCCCCAAAGATCGGTTTCCAGCCAAAGTTCAGAGCCCGCTTCCAAGGCGCACAGGCGAGGGGAGACAAGGCCCTGCGGGACTTCGACGATGAAGAATTCAAGGAACGGGTCAGAGGGGACGGAAGCTATGGAGTAGCCTCTGGCGGCGTATTCCGTTTTTCCGTTCTCTTCAATATCCAGTCCCAAACGGACAAACTGTCCGGGCGTGAAGGTAAAGCCTTCCGGTTTGGTCACTCTTATAGAGACCAAACCTTTTCTCCAAACCTGTTTTTGAAGCAGGCGGACTTTGGTGCGATTTTCGGACACGCTTAGAGTTCCTTCTTCAGGTACTGACGCTTATCGAGGACGTCACGCCATTTTTCGGCTTCGTCCGTGTGCGGTTTCATTCTGGTGATGGACGGCCAAACGCGAGCCAGTTCTGCATTTAATGCGATGAATTCCTGCTGATCTTCAGGAACATCTTCTTCAGCCATAATGGCGTTGGTCGGGCATTCAGGAATGCAGACAGCGCAGTCGATGCATTCATCCGGATCGATCACGAGGAAATTGGGACCTTCACGGAAGCAGTCGACCGGGCAAACGTCAACACAGTCGGTGTATTTGCAGAGGATGCAGGGTTCGGTCACTACATGTGCCATTGGAAAACTCCGTTTTCTTAATTTGTTACTAAAACTCTGTATTTTAGTTGATTCAAACTCATAGAGAGCTCATGCGGGAGCCGAAACAAGCTAAGAATCTGAAACGTTTTGTTGAGAGCCTTGCGAAGGAGGAACGTCCGATTGAAAAACTCCTCCTGCCTTTCGGTTCGCGTCAACTCGAGACTATAGAATAGCTATCGTAGTTGCCAAGGAGCATGCAGTGATTATTGATTCTTTATTAGACACCGACTTATATAAATTTACGATGATGCAGTGTGTCCTGCATCAGTTCCCGGCCGCTCAGGCGGAATATAAATTCAAGTGTCGAAATCCCGGAACCGACCTTCAGGCCGTGATCGGTCCGATCAATGAAGAGATTGATCACTTGTGCGCGTTGCATTTCCGCAAAGACGAGCTGGACTATTTGCGCAGCCTGCGCTTTATGAAGAGCGACTTCATCGACTTTTTGGAACTCTTCCATCTCAAGCGCTCCTGTATCCAGGTCAAGAAGGCGGAAGGCAGCGATACCGATATTGAGATTCGCATTCGAGGTCCTTGGCTGCACACCATCATGTTTGAGATTCCGGTTCTTGCCATCGTCAACGAGTGCTACTACCGCAAGTTCTATCCTAATCAGGATTTGACGGAAGGGCGTCGACGTCTGAAAGCAAAAATGGAGTCCATCAAAGATATTCAGGATATCGGTATTTCTGAGTACGGCACCCGCAGACGTTTCTCTAAAGCCTGGCAGGAAGAGGTTATTAAGACCATGCAGACGACCATGGGCAAACAGTTCACGGGCACCAGCAATGTTTACTACGCGATGCAGCTGGGCCTCACGCCTCTGGGAACCATGGCCCATGAATATCTCCAGGCATGTCAGGCGTTAGGCCCCCGTCTTAGAGATTCTCAAAAATACGCCTTCGAAATGTGGGCAAAAGAGTATCGCGGCGACTTAGGAATTGCGTTGTCGGATGTGTACGGCATGAAACCGTTCCTGCTGGATTTCGATATGTACTTCTGCAAACTCTTTGACGGAGCACGCCATGACTCCGGCGATCCGTTTGAATGGGGCGAACACCTTATCGAGCATTATCGGAAGAACCGCTGTGATCCGAAGACAAAGACGCTGATTTTCTCGGACATGCTCGACTTCCCGAAAGTGATTAGTTTGTATAACGCTTTCCACGGAAGAATCAGACTCGGCTTCGGCATCGGCACAAACCTTGTCAACGATTTGGGAATTCCTGCACTGCAGAATGTCATCAAACTAATTCGCTGCAATGATCAGCCCGTGGCAAAACTCTCCGATGATCCGATAAAGAGTATGTGCGAGGACGAATCGTATTTACGCTATCTGAAAAGTGTTTTTAATATATGATAAATCTTATCGTAATATGAAAGTTACAAACTTAACCCAGTGAATTTGTTAAACTTTTACCTTTTCTTTTAGGCAGTTATTCAAATTTTGACTGTTTGAAGGAGCAGAATTTATTTCTGTTGTTATTAAAGACAAACGGACTTTAAATTCTGCTTTGGTTTTGTTTTGCGGTACATCGAATCATTTGATGGTTTCGGTTCCGGCATTTTTGTTCTGCCGGCCGCGAACGTAGAAAAGGTAAATGATGAACAAGAAAACAACATTCCTCGGAGCAGTGGCGGCGTTATCCGGCTTGCTTCCGATTTCTGCCCATGCGGCGCTTCCCGGTGCCGAACTGAGCTTGTGTTGGGCGATTCCTTTCGCCGGTATTTTGCTCAGTATTGCTCTGGGACCTCTGCTTTTTGCACATTTCTGGCACAAAAACTACGGCAAAGTCGCCTTGATGTGGGCAGTTTTGGCAGCCGTTCCGCTCTTTATGTTCTTCGGAACACAGACTTCTGTCGAAGCTCTTGCACACGCCCTGATCGGAGATTACGTTCCGTTCATTATTTTCGTCGGCTCTCTTTATATTGTGGCCGGCGGTATTCATCTCAGAGGCTCTTTTGTCGGCAAGCCTTGGCTTAATACTACTTTTCTTTTAAGCGGCGCTATCTTGGCCAACCTTATGGGTACCACGGGCGCCGCTATGCTTTTGATTCGTCCTCTGCTGAACGCGAACAGAAGACGTCACTATCAGATGCATACCTACATTTTCTTCATCTTCATTGTCGCTAATATCGCGGGTTCTTTGACTCCGCTCGGCGACCCACCCTTATTCTTGGGCTTCCTGCGCGGCGTGACCTTCTTCTGGACGGCCGGTCATCTTTGGGAAGTGACCGGTCTTGCCGTGGGACTCCTTCTGATCATTTACTTCCTTCTTGATACTTGGCTGTACAAGAAAGAACTTAAAGACAACGAAGAACTCAAGAAGCCCGTCGCCTACGTTCCGTTCGGTTTCGAAGGCTCCGTTAATTTCGTTCTTCTTGCCTGTATCGTGGGTGCCGTGCTCATGTCCGGTTTCTGGAAGACAGGCGTCGAATATCACTTCCTCGGTCTGCACATTGCACTTGAATCCCTTATTCGCGACGCTATCTTTGCGACAGCAGCAATTCTTTCTCTTATTCTCACGAAGAAAGAGTACCGCGAGGCCAACCAGTTCTCTTGGGAACCGATTCTGGAAGTCGGCAAATTGTTCTTCGGTATTTTCGTAACGATCGTTCCGGTTCTGGAAATGCTGCGCGCAGGTTCCTCCGGTGCTTTTGCTCCGGTGGTTGCTTTGGTGACCGGTTCCGACGGACAGCCTGTCAACGCCGCTTATTTCTGGCTGACCGGTATGCTCTCCAGCTTCCTGGATAACGCTCCGACATACCTGGCTTTCTTCAACTTGGCCGGCGGCGATCCTGCCTACCTCATGACGACAGGCGCACATACCCTGATGGCGATTTCTATGGGTGCCGTCTTTATGGGTGCGATGACCTACATCGGCAATGCACCGAACTTCATGGTGGTCAGTATCGTTCAGAACCGCGGCGTCAAAATGCCTTCCTTCTTCGGCTTCATGGCCTGGTCGTACGGTATTTTGGTTCCGATCTTCCTGGTTCTTACGTGGCTCTTCTTAATGTAAGCCGCTTAGGATAGATATCCTTCCAGCCGCTCCTTTCATTCGTGATCGGAGCGGTTTGTTTTTGCTGGAAGGAAAGCCTCGGAAAAGAAGAGGCTAACCGCACAACTTAGGATGCAAAGCGTCAGATTCTGTGTTGAGAAAGATACAATGATCGTATTTACGATCAATAGAAACGAACCACACGCAATATATGTCTCACACTCATTACTATCAAGAAGACACCGATGAGGGGCTGAAGATCGCTGCGCTTTTAAATCAGCTGATTGAATCCCCTGGGGCCCTGTCTAAAAAGGAATGGGATTATCTGAATACCTTGCCTATCGGCACGCTGATGCGCGAAGCCGGCATCAGTCGTAAAGAGGCGGTTCATGTTTTTAACCAAATTGATCGGATTGAAGCAGATGTGAGCAGGATCGGGCGGTTTGAACATCTGACGGATGCCTTCATGATGTGGCTCGTCGGAGGAAGCTTCGTACTGGCCGGTGTGCTTCTGGCCTTAATTTCTATTCCTGAAAGTGTGTGGGGAAGAATCACGATTCCGGTTAGTATCGGTATCGGCCTTATCTTTATTTTTGTCCCGTTCATAGCCCGGAAGCGAGCTCTGACTTACGACAAGGACTGTTTCAGACATGCCATTGTTGAAATCTTAGGTAAGGGTTTAATGAAACGCTCGGTTTTAACCACGGACGCGCTGATTCGAGAAATTCAGCCCCACGAGCCGAAGAAAGCTTTGTTGGAAGTTGTTGAGAAATTTGCCCAAACTCAGAATCGGAAGATCTCAAAATATGAAGAGATCTGCCTGATTAAGCAGCTTTTGGACGGTTACAACCTTAAAATTTCTGATCTGCCATTTGAAGTTATTGAGGAAATTGACGGCATTTGTCCGGCAAGAAATCCGGCATGAAAGAAGTAATTGAATCGACCAATTTAGAAAAGCAGCTGACACGCCATCATGAAGGCGACAGCGACTATACCCATCAAGGCACAGGCTCATCCAAAAAGGTATTGATCGCCTCGGTTTGTCTGACCTTGGGATACGCCGTGATCGAAGTCATCGGAGGTTTTCTTTCGAACTCTTTGGCGCTGCTCTCTGACGCCGGTCACATGGTGACGGACTCAGCCTCTCTTTTCTTTGCACTGCTGGCCAATGTTCTTGCAGGACGCCCCGCAAGCGGGAAATATTCTTTTGGCTTTGCCAAGCTGGAAGTGCTCGCAGCACTTTTGAATGCGCTTGCCATGTTTGCGGTGGTGCTTTGGATTGTTGTGGAAGCGGTAGAGCGTTTCAGCAGTCCGGAACCGGTCAACGGTTCTAGCGTCTTTTTGGTTGCCACGCTCGGGTTGCTGATCAATATCGCTGTTGCCTGGACGCTTTCCCGCGACCAGAAGAGCATCAACACGCGGGCAGCGCTCCTGCATGTCATGGGCGACTTGCTCGGATCTGTGGCCGCGATCACGGCTGGTATCGTGATTTACTTCGGCGGTCCGGTCATTGTTGACCCGATCCTTTCTATTTTTGTGAGTGCTTTAATTCTGCATTCCTCCTGGGGCGTTGTGAAAACTTCAGTACATCTTCTTTTGGACGGAGTTCCTGACAACATTCCTTATCAGGAAGTCGGTTCGACTCTGGAAGCAATTCCCGGTGTTTATGCCGTGCATGATCTCCACATTTGGGATATGACGGCAAACGAGGCGGCTCTTTCCTCTCATATTGTTTTAGAGCGGATGGATGAATGGCCTCAGGTTTTGGAGAAGGCGCGTGAGGTTTTGGAGAAAAAGTACGGCATCTCACACATTACGCTTCAGCCGGAACCGGTTGAGGAAATGAAAAAGCGTTTCATGTGCATCGGCGAATAGCAGAGAAGCGGACTTGTATCAAACCGTCAGGAGCGGCCTTTTAGAAGTTACAAATAGGCTCCCGACCGCTATAATTGATTGAATTTTGTAAAGCCACGCCTGCTCATTTGAAGCGCGTCTCTTTTTTTTTCTGTTGAGAATAAGATGACGAAATATGTATTTGTTACCGGCGGTGTAGTTTCTTCCCTGGGGAAAGGTATTGCAGCAGCTTCCCTGGCCGCCATCCTTGAGTCTCGCGGGCTCAAGGTCACAATCATCAAGATGGACCCCTACATCAACGTCGACCCGGGCACAATGAGCCCGTTCCAGCACGGTGAAGTCTTCGTGACCGAAGACGGTGCTGAAACCGACTTGGACTTAGGTCACTATGAGCGCTTCATCACGCCGAAGATGCACAAGGCGAATAACTTTACGACCGGCCAGATCTATCGTAATGTTCTGCGCAAAGAACGCCGCGGCGAATACTTAGGTAAAACCGTTCAGGTCATTCCACACATCACCAACGAAATCCAGGACTTCATTGCCCGCGGTGCTCATGCTGCCGGCGATCCCGATATCGCATTGGTTGAAATCGGCGGTACGGTCGGTGATATCGAATCTCTGCCGTTCCTTGAAGCCGTTCGTCAGCTGTCGTTGAGAGCAGGCCGCAACAATACCTGCTTCATTCACCTGACACTCGTTCCTTATATCGCCAGCGCCGGCGAATTGAAGACAAAGCCGACTCAGCACTCCGTGGGCGAACTCCGTAAGATCGGTATCAGCCCCAACGTTCTGCTTTGCCGTGCCGACCGCAAGATTCCGGACGACGAAAGAGCCAAGATTTCTCTGTTTGCCAATGTTCCGATGGATGCCGTCATCTCCGTTTGGGACGTTGACACGATTTACAAAGTTCCGATGATGCTGCATGAGCAGGGCTTAGATGAAATCGTCTGCCGCTGCTTAGACCTGAATCCGAAACCTGCCGATCTTTCCGCTTGGGAAAAGGTCGTTGATCGTCTTGAACATCCGAAAGACACTGTCAAACTTGCCATGATCGGTAAGTATGACCTGAAGGATTCCTACAAGTCCTTGAATGAAGCTCTGATCCACGCTGGTATCCATACCGGTCATCATGTGGATGTCACCTTCATCGAAGCTGAAATTCTTGAAAAAGAAGGCACTGACTGCCTCAAGGGCATGGATGCTATTTTGGTTCCCGGCGGCTTCGGCAAACGCGGTACCGAAGGCAAGATCAAAGCCATCGAATACGCTCGTAAGAACGACATTCCTTACCTCGGCATTTGCCTGGGTATGCAGCTTGCCGTGATTGAATTTGCCCGTCATGTCTGCGGTCTCGGCGGCGCTAACTCCACTGAGCTGGATCCGGAAACACCGCATCCTGTTGTTGCTTTGATCACCGAGTGGAAAGACCACACTGGCGTTATCGAAAAACGCGATGAAGACAGCGATCTCGGCGGCACAATGCGTTTAGGCAAACAAGTTGTTCCTGTTAAACCCGGAACACTGGCTGCCGAAGTTTACGGTAAGGAAGTCGGCGAGCGTCATCGTCACCGTTATGAAGTGAACAACTCTTACTGTGACCAGTTCGAGAAGGCCGGTATGGTGATTTCTGCTAGAACACCCGGCGAAAATCTTCCCGAAATCATGGAACTCCCCGATCATTCCTTCTTCATCGGCGTTCAGTTCCATCCGGAATTTACTTCCTCTCCGCGTTTCGGTCATCCGCTCTTCAATAAATTCATTGAAGCGGCTGCCAAGTATCACAAAGAACACGAAAAGGCTGAGTAATCGACATGCAGTTATGCGGTTTTGAAGTCGGTCTGAACCGACCCTTTATTCTTCTCGCCGGTCCCTGCGTCATTGAGAGCGAACAGCTGACGCTCGATATCGCCGGCAAGATGAAGGAGATCACCGATAAGCTCGGGATCCCCTATGTTTTCAAGGCAAGCTACGACAAAGCGAATCGTTCCTCCGATACGAGCTTCCGCGGTCTGGGTATGACCAACGGTCTTCGTATTTTGGAAGAAGTCCGCCGTCAGATCGGCGTTCCGGTTGTCACCGATGTTCATACGGCCGATGAAGTTCCGGAAGTTGCCGCTGTGGTGGATCTTCTTCAGACGCCGGCTTTCCTTTGCCGTCAGACAGACTTTATTGCCGCCTGCGCAAAGAGCGGTAAGCCGGTCAATATCAAGAAAGGTCAGTTTTTGGCTCCTCAGGATATGAAGCAGGTTGTGCTCAAAGCTCGCCATGCTGCAGCAGCTGCCGGACTCTCTGAGGACCGCTTCATGGTTTGTGAGCGCGGCGCCTGTTTCGGCTACAACAACCTTGTATCCGATATGCGCAGCCTTGTGATCATGCGCGACTGCGATGCTCCGGTGATTTTTGACGCAACGCACTCCGTCCAGCTCCCCGGCGGTCAGGGCACAAGCTCCGGCGGCCGCAGAGAGTTCGTTCCGCCTCTGGCCCGTGCGGCGGTTGCTGTCGGTGTTTCCGGACTCTTCATGGAAACACATCCGAATCCCTGCTGCGCTAAGAGCGACGGACCGAACATGGTTCCGCTGGATAAGATGGAAGCACTGCTGACCAATTTGCAGGGCATTGACCGACTCGTGAAGTCCGGTGAATTTTTAGAAAACCAGTTACATTAACTTTTAAAGAGATAAACATGAGCGAAATTGTTGAAGTCTTTGGCCGTGAAGTATTGGATTCCCGCGGCAACCCGACGGTTGAAGCCGAAGTCATTCTTGCCTCCGGCGTGATCGGCCGTGCAGCTGTCCCGAGCGGTGCTTCTACAGGCAGCCGCGAAGCCATCGAGCTGCGCGACGGAGATGCTTCCCGCTACAACGGCAAGGGCGTTCTGCAAGCCGTTGCCAACGTCAACGACGAAATCCGCGATGAGGTTGTCGGTTACGACGCTAGCCAGCAGACTGAAATCGACCGCGCCATGATCGAACTCGACGGCACCCCAAATAAGTCCCGTCTCGGCGCAAACGCCATCCTCGCTGTTTCTTTGGCCGTTGCCCGCGCAGCTGCAGAAGAATGCGCACTCCCGCTGTATCGCTATTTCGGCGGTATCAACGGCTTCACTCTGCCCGTTCCGATGATGAACGTTGTGAACGGCGGCGCTCATGCCAACAATAATCTCGACATTCAGGAATTCATGATTATCCCGGCCGGTCTTCCGACCTTCAGCGAAGCTCTTCGCTGCGGCGCCGAGATCTTCCATGCCCTGAAGAAGATCATGAATGCTCACGGTATGTCTACTGCTGTCGGTGACGAAGGCGGTTTCGCTCCAAACATCGACAGCCATGAAGCTGCCATTGAATTCATTATCGACGCCATCAAAGCTGCCGGCTACACACCGGGAGAACAGGTTTTCATCGGTTTGGACTGCGCTGCCAGCGAATTCTATGCAGACGGCGTTTACAACCAGAAGGGCCAGGGCCTGAAACTCACCGCTGACGAATGGATCGCTAAGATGACCGAGTGGGTTGACCGTTATCCGATCATCTCCATCGAAGACGGTATGGCCGAAGGCGACTGGGAAGGCTGGGCCAAACTCACCGAAGCTTTGGGCGACCGTGTTCAGCTTGTCGGCGACGACCTTTATGTCACTAACACTTCCATTCTTAAGGAAGGTATTGAAAAGGGCATCGCCAATTCCATCCTGATCAAGATCAACCAGATCGGTACGCTGACAGAAACTTTCGAAGCTATCGAAATGGCTAAGAAGGCCCGTTATACCGCTGTGATTTCTCACCGCTCCGGCGAAACTGAGGATTCCACGATTGCGGATATCGCCGTCGGTACAAACGCCGGTCAGATTAAGACAGGTTCTCTGAGCCGCAGCGACCGTATGGCCAAGTACAACCAGCTTCTTCGTATTGAAGAAGAACTCGGCGACATCGCTGTCTACCCGGGCCTGGATGCCTTCTACAACATCTGCAAGTAATTTATGGCGCGCCTGACGAAAAAGGTAAAGCTGGGAGTACCTCGATTTTTAGTCCTGGTACTCGCCATTGCCGTGGTCGGCATTCAATATCCGTTATGGGTCGGGAAGGGCAGCAATGCTACGCTTCTCGATTTGCAGGACCAGCTCAAAACTCAGAAGGAGAAGAATGCCGCGCTCGAGCTTGAAATTACAAGGCTCGAAGGCGAGGCCGATAGTCTTCGCCATGGCAGTGAAGCCTTAGAAAGTAGGGCTCGTGAAAAACTCAATATGATTCGCGAGAACGAATACCTGATTCGAATTATGCCGTAATCAATTACTTTATTAATTAGAGAAGTGCCGGAACTAAAAACTCCGGCCTTTTTTATGTCCGTGTCAGGCAGAAAAGATCCTTCCTAGCCGCAAACGAGAGTAGTCTCGATTTCAAAATTGAGAGTTGAGAGTCATAAGAATGACGAAGTCGGATCTTTTTGTTAGGAGTGAACATGAGTAAACCGATGACGGTGGCACGCTACGCAAGGGAGCATCGCGGATGGTTTTACGGATGTCTGCTTCTGTTTGCACTTGTCGCTTTCTTTTGCCTGAAAGCGATTTACGATATGACGGTTTACGGTGCTAAGGCCCCGCTTTACGCCTTTATCGCCGGTATGGTCGGTTTCGGTGCGACGGCCTTAGGCTCCCTGCCGGGTTTTTATCTTCATAAACTTTCCGATAAAGCCGAAGACTGGATGCTTGGCAGTTCGGCCGGCATGATGCTTGCAGCAGCGATCTTCTCGCTTTTGCTTCCAAGTATTGAAACCAGTGAAAAGCTGTTCACTTCTGAATTAGCAGCAACGCTTTGGGTACTCTTCGGAGTTTTTCTTGGTGTTGTCTTCCTCCTGATCATTAATGCGCTGACTCCTCATGAGCACGGAGGTCAGAATTATGAAGGTCCGGAGATCGAAGTCAAAAGCGGCATCTGGCTCTTTGTTCTTGCCATCATCATTCACAACATCCCGGAAGGCCTGGCGATGGGCATATCTTTTTCAGCAGAAGACATGCAGATCGGTGTGCCGCTCACGATTGCCATTGCTCTGCAGGACTTTCCGGAAGGTCTGGCGGTCGTACTCGCTCTTTGCTCGACTCACATTTCACGCGCGAAGGCAGTGGGGATCGGAGTGTTCTCGGGTCTGATGGAACCGGTCGGCGCACTTTTCGGCGTGAGCGTTGCCGGCGGGTTGGGCTATGTCTATCCGCTGGGACTGGCGTTATCTGCCGGCGCCATGATGTTTGTCGTTTTCCACGAAGTGATTCCTGAAACACACCGCAGAGGCCATCACAGTACGGCCACGATCGGTTTGATGTGCGGCTTCGGCCTGATGATGATTTTGGAAAAAATATTCAGCTAGAAAAATCTTTGCTTCGGTCTCTGTCGGTTTGCAGTTCACTCTAAAATATCGCAATAGCTTTCAGCGAGATAGGAAAAAGAATGACAAGACCGATTAGAGCCCTCATCGATACATACGCACTGGAAAAGAATTTGTCTTTGCTTCGCGCAAAAAGCGGCAATCGTTTTTTATGGGGCGTTGTTAAGGCCAACGCATATGGTCACGGTCTGATCGGTCTGCTTCCGACCTTCGACAACTGGGTTGACGGGTTAGCGCTTCTTGATCCGAAAGAAGGTGTGGATATCCGCAAAGCCGGCTGGGCCAAAGCGGTATTGTTAATTGAAGGCATCTTTGCGGCCTCTGACATCGAGATGGCTGATGAGTACGGATTTGAAACCGTCATTCACAACGAAAGACAGATTGAATGGCTGGAAAAAGCCGAACTCAAAAACACGCTTCGCGTGCACTTGAAGTGCAATACCGGTATGAACCGTTTGGGCTTCAGACCGGAGGCGATTCCTCAAGTTTTGTTCCGCCTGAATAATATTCCTAAGGTAGAAGTTGTCGATCTGTTGGCGCACTTTGCCAATGCTGAAGTTACTTACGAACAGGACAAACCGGTTACCGTCCAGAATCAGCTTGCTGCATTGATACAACTGCGCGGACTTCTGCCGATGTGCTTATCCAACACGGGCGGCATTTTGTGGCATGAAGCCGGAGACGAGGCTGTGCGCGCAGGTATTGCCATGTACGGCGTCAGCCCCGACGGTAATGTTTCTTCACAGTCTCTGGGTATTGATCCCGTCATGACACTGGAGAGCGAAATCATTGCCTTCCAGGATCTTCAGCCGGGCGAAGCCTGCGGCTACGGCTCTAAGTTTATTGCCCATCGACCGACGAAACTCGCCGTGGTAGCCTGCGGGTATGCCGACGGTTATCCGCGTAAAGACAATCCGCACAGAGAGGTGGTCGTTGAGGGCAAAAGAGTACCTGTTATCGGAAACGTTTCCATGGATATGCTGACGATTGACGTCACCGATCTGCCCAATGTCCGGTTGGGTTCCAAAGTGGAAATCTGGGGTAAGAACCTGCCGGTCAATGAAGTCGCAAAGGGATTCGGCACGATCGGCTATGAACTTCTTTGCGACGTGAACCAGCGTGTACCCCGCGTTCTAATTAAATAACGAATCGCGTTATCAGAGAAATCAGCAGCATGACTAACACGAAGTAGAGCATGCTGCGTACGAGCGTCGGACCGATTTTGACGGCATAGATTGCGCCTAAGCGGTTGCCCAAGATGCTGGCAACCGCGCAAGGGAGAGCCAGCGAGTAATAAAGCGTTCCTGCGGAAGCAAACGTTGTGACCGCGCCTAAGTTGGCGGCGATATTGAATGCTTTTGCCGTACCGGAAGCTTTAACCAAACCGGCCTTGAGCAAGAGGTGAATGCCGATCAAAAAGAAACTTCCGGCGCCGGGACCGAAAAAGCCTTCATAGAAACCGACGGACAAACCGATTGCCGAGACTCTCCACCATAACCCTTTCTTTGGAAGGTCTTCTTCCGTCAGTTTGAGCGTTCCGCAGAAAAGCGAAAGGAGAATCGCAACTGGCAGAAGAAAAATCATGATGATCGTCATCTTCTCATTGGAAATGAGAAGTGTCGTCGCAGAGGCAATTACTGCGCCGAAGTAAGAAGAAATAACGCCCAATAGGACGACTTCTTTGATGACGGCGCCTCTTTTCCAGAAGGTAATCAATGCCGTAATTGAACCGAGGCTGGAAGCGAGCTTTCCGGTTCCGAGCGTGTAGTGAGCGGGTATGCCCAACAGCAAAAGGACCGGCATCGTGATGAGACCGCCTCCGCCCGCAATAGCATCGACAAAGCCTGCAATAAAGAAAACAACAAAGCAGACGAGTATGACGGTAAGCGTGATGTCCATGATTCGGATCGAGGCAGTGTTTTTGTAATGAAGAAATTATGCTCGTCCGGGATTATCAAAACCTAAAACTTTCTTAGGTAAAAATCCTCAGGGAGTCCTTGAGGGTCTCGGGAGATAATCTAAAAAAGCGATTTCTTCCAAGTTCCCATGCGTTTCCGGACTCTATTATTTTTTATCTCGGCTGCGGCCGTAACCATTCCCTGTTTGGTCATGGGATGGCTTCAATACGTTGCGGTTGAAAGAGAATTCACTGAGGACGATCGCACGAGAGCGGAGATCTCTTTATTAGTGTCTGAGCGTCTGGAAGCCAAGGTCGACAATGCCGTTTCCTTGGTAACCGCTGCTGCGGAAATCTTGAAATCCGAAGAAGGAGAGCCCGCTGAGAAACTGAGTTTGATATTAGAAGAGCTTTGCAAGGCTTCGCCGGATATCCTGAATATGCATTTCGACGATCCCTCCGCTGTGAGCGTGGCTTTTTCTCCTCGAAAAAACAAGCGCGGTGAATCTAATATCGGCGTTTCACATAAAGATCGCTCTCACTGGAAGAATCCTTATGTTAAGGACGGCATATCGGTTTCTGGACTCGTTCAAGCGGTCGGAGCTTCCGACCGTAAGATTGTGAATATTACCAAGCCTGTTTATTCCAACGGACGTTTCGTGGGTTTGGCCGTTGCCGCCCTTGATCTTGAGCAGATTGCCACTCAGGTTTTAAAAGGCTTGGCCACGGATGCTTATCAAATCGGCATTTTCGGCAGAAACGGAGAGGTTATCTTTTCTTCCGGCAAGTCGGTTCCGCTTCACAATCTCTCGATTGAAGAAAGAACGCACCGCAGCTTCACTTTCTCGAATGCCGAATATTACGGTTATGTGCGTCCCTTAGCGGTTACGGATTGGTCTGTGGGTGTATTCTCACGAACCGTTGATCGAAAGACGGTTTTGGTCCAGCTTTTCATACGCAATGTATTTGTTTGGCTCGCGACTTTCCTAGCTGCGATTGTGATCGGCTTTTTAGCTTCGATTTCAGTAGTTCGGGCTGTTGAAAAACTGACGCGTCAAATGACGGCCGCAAGAATCCTTCCGGATAAAAGCGAAAAAATTAAGTCGCCGAGAGAGCTTGTTCAGCTGCAGCGCACGTACGGACGGATGCAGGAAAGACTACTGACAGCTCAGACACGTCTTAAGGAGTTGAATTCCTCGCTTGAGGCTAAGGTGAAGGCTCAGGTTGAAACGATTCAGCGGCATGAAGCGCTTTTGACTTCTCTCTTCTCAGATATGAATGAAGGGATTGTCTTGTTTAACCAAAAGCTGGAAATGCGTTTTCGTAATCCTTCGGCTGTTCGTCTGCTTAACTTGTCAGAGAACGAAGCACGGAAACGCTTTTTAGCCCTGGTAAAAGAAATGCATCAGAGTCCTGATAAGCATCTTTTCATTCATTCCGGTGTTTATGATTTGGAACTGCGTATGTTTGAGAGCGGGACCAAAGATGTGTTCTGTGTAATCGCTCGCGATGCGACTTCAGAAGTTCAAATTGACCGATTAAAGGATGAACTGATCGGAATCGCTGCCCATGAACTTAAAACGCCGCTCGCCGGGGTGCGCATGGCGGCAGAATGCCTGGTCAAAACGGTTCAGGACCCAGAGAGTAAAGAGACGGCCGCCGAGCTTCTGGAAAGCGCCGACGAAATGAAAGACATGATCTCTCGTTGGCTGGATGTTGCCAAACTTCAGACAGGCTCTTATGAAATTCACCCGGAATTCTGTTTGATTAAGCCCATGATACGAAAAGCGCTCAAACATTTTTCCGGCTTTAAAGATTTTGAATGTTCCTTGGAAATTTCGCCGGATGCTGCGGCTGCCAACGTGGACAAACAGGCATTTATGCAGATCATTCAGAATCTTCTCTCGAATGCCTATAAATACCGGAAAGAGGGCAGTGTCTGCCGAGTGAAAATTCAAACCCGGAAGTTAGGAGATTTCCTGGAACTCATGGTGGAAGACGACGGTATAGGAGTGCCCGAGTCGGCGCTGGATAAGATCTTCGATCGGTTTTATCAAGTCAGAATGGATTCCGCTAGAAAAATCGGCGGAACGGGTTTGGGCTTATACATTACTAAGGAATTGGTGCTTCTGCATAAAGGAAAGGTCACGGTCGCAAGTACTTTAGGCGAAGGAACGGTCTTTACGCTTGAGCTGCCGGCGCTTCCGACAGAGACAGCAAATGAGGAAGAAGAATGACGGAAAGAACGACGATTTTGATTGTTGATGATGAAAGCAAAATCCGCAGACTGCTTTCCCGCTCTCTAGAGGCAGAAGGATTTGATGTAGCCGTGGCAGACTCGGCAATGAGCGCTTCGGAATACTTAAAGAACGGTCATTGCGATCTGATTATTCTCGATTACATGATGCCCGAGATCGACGGTATGGCGTTCCTAGCAGAATTGAGAAAGAAATCGTCAATTCCCGTGATCATGCTTTCGGCTCGAGAAGAAATTGCTAAGAAAACCCAAGCCTTGGAACTCGGGGCCGACGACTATGTCGTCAAACCATTTTCCATCGAAGAAATGACGGCTCGCATCCGAGCTATCCTGAGACGCTCCGGCGGCGTGAAGACCGGGTCGGCAGCGACCGTACAGGCAGTTAACGGACCTCTCGTTATGGATCCCGATAAACGTACATGCCGATACAAGGATCAGGAAATTAGGCTTGCCGATACTGAGTTCCGTCTTCTGTTTATCTTGGTTAAACGGCCGGGAACCATCTTTACACACGAAGATTTGCTTCGGCGAGTTTGGGGGCCTGAATTTATCGGAGAACTCAACTATTTGCGTGTGTCCCTCTCCAGAATAAGAAAGAAACTGACGGCGGCAGGTTTCCCGGGCTCGGCCATTTCCTCTTATTCAGGGATCGGTTATTACATCGAAGACCTTTCGGAAGAGGACTTGTAATGTTTTTGTAATCTTTTCGATTTTTTTTTGGCGGCGCTGAAAGTTTATTTTTAGAAAATAACAGTCATAGACCACCTCAAACCATAACAAGAGGAAAAATATGACAACATCCGCTTTGAAGCGTCGCTCGTTTCTCCAAGGATCTCTGCTTGCGGCTGCAGTTATCGGTTCCACTCCGGCCGTTGCCGCCGAAGCTGCCAAACCCAAATTCGATGAAAGCTTCGACGTGATCGTCGTAGGCAGCGGTATTGCCGGAACGATGGCCGCACTTTCCGCCGCCGATAAAGGCGCTAATGTTTTAATGATTGAAAAGATGAGCCGCCTCGGCGGTACATCCCGCATCAGCGGTCTGAACTTTGCCTGTGTCGGTTCTCCCGCTCAAAAGGCTAAAGGCGTCAAAGACACGCCTGAGCAGCTCGCCTCCGATATGTATAAAGTCTCGGGCAACATGGGCGATTATGAAAAGGCCCTTGAAATGGCAAAGAACACTGCCCGCGCCGAAGCTTTCATGACACAGCGCGGCGTCAAGTGGGACGGCCGCCTGCTGAAATTAGGCGGTCACTCTCAGCCTCGTGTTCTCGTTTCCGAAGGTGACGGAGCCGGTCTGCTGAATGCTCTGTGGACTTACATGAAAGGTTTGAAGAACGTCACTGTCCGCACCCATGTGAAGGCTGATGAAGTTCTCTTTAACGATAAAGGCGTCGCGGTCGGCGTCAAGGTCAGAGAAAAATATTTCTTTGATACCCCTGAAACCGACGACAACGAAAACAAGACCGGTGTGGAAAAACGCATCGAAGCTAAGAAAGGCGTGATTTTCGCTACCGGCGGCTACGCCAGAGACAAAGCATTCCGCTCTTCAGAGGTTCCGTTCTTAGCAGGCGTTGCAACCACCACAAACCCGGGCGCAACCGCCGGAGCTCTGAAGATTTTAGTTAACGCCGGTGCCCAGCCGATGCACTTGTCTCTCTTTCGCTTTGCTTATCCGCTGCCGACGGAAGATATGATTTGGGGCATGATGGTCGATCCCGCCACCGGTCGCCGCTTCATCAATGAAGGCTTAACAAGAAATGCGCTTGCACAGGCGGTTCTTCTGAAGAGACTGCAGAACGGAGACAAGAAACCGTTCATCATCTACGATGAAAAATCTCTGGGTAAATTCCACAACCTCAACCGTGTCCAGCGCAGCCTTAACGGCTTAAACGGCATCGACGGCACAATGGTCAAGTACGACAATCTGAGCGAACTTTGCAAGGCTTTCGGCGCTGATCCAAAGGTCGTTGAAGACGAGCTTGTTAAATACAACGCCATGATCACGGAAGGCAAGGACGCTCAGTTTGATAAACCGCTTGAACGTTCCGGCCGCAAGGTTGAAGCGCTCGACCTGAAGGGACCGCTCTTTGCGATGGTCATTAACCCCAGACTGAACTACACACCGGGTGGAATCCGCACGGATTTACAAGGCAGAGCAATTGCGCTGAAAGACGGTAAACCGATCGAAGGTTTGTATGTGGTCGGAGAAGCCAGCGGCGGACTGCACGGTCAGGAACGTATGACCGGCTGCTCGATGCCTGAATGCGCAGTCTTCGGCATGATTGCCGGTGAAAGTGCCGCTCAACGCAAAAGTATCTAGGAGGAAGCCATGAAATTTATTTATAAAGCCGCACTCTTAATCTGCTCGTCCGTTTTCGCTATGTCCGTTCAGGCCGCTGGAATGCCGCAGTCCAGCAAGCATGCTCAGCGCGGTGTGAACTGCACGCAGTGTCATACCACCGGAAAGTTTGAACCGGTCGAAACAAAACAGTGTCAGACCTGCCATAACCAGGATCAGCTGGCCCAAAAAACCGACCGCCTCAACTACATTTCACGCATGAAGAATCCGAAGACCGGCGAAGTCAAAGAGCACCTCGCCCGAATCAATCCTCATGACAGCTACCACTTCGGCAAGACGGAAGACTGCACCGACTGCCACCGTGAACATCGTCCGAGCGTTAACGACTGCGCCACCTGCCATGACGTCAAAGCTTGGAATATGAAAGATCCGAAGTAAAAGAATCCCTCCTTGGTCTCTCCTAGAGACCAAAAAAGCTCGGCTACTGTATCTTCAGCCGAGCTCTTTTTATGGGAAGCTTTCAAAAATTACTGAGGACGTTTCGGGTCGGTTCCCATGGCGGCAGCATCAATATTCGGCTCCACGAATAAGGCTTCCACTTCTTCGGGTGTGTAAACCTGCTTGCGGTTGCAGAATCGGCAGTTAACTTCAATCTTGCCTTCTGCCTTCAGAATATCCATGCATTCCTGCTTGCCCAACTGCAGCAGCATGCTGTCAGTCTTGTCGCGGGAGCAGTTGCATTCAAAAGTGATGTCGGTTTCTGCGACGGGAACGAGTTTTTCCTGCCAGAAGAGGCGATGAAGAACATCTGTCGCAGGAACGTTGAGCAGCTCATCCTTAGTAACGGTGTGAGCGAGCTGCAGGATTCTCCCCCAGGCATCCGGATCTGAAATTTCGCTAACGTTGCCGCCCACCGACGGCATTTTCTGAATGACAAGGCCGCCGAGTTTCTTGCTGTCAGCGGCAAGATAAAGCTTGGTTTCGAGCTGTTCGCTCTTGGCCATGTAGTTTTCAAGATTTTCGGCAACGGAGTTGCTTTCCAGAGAAACCATGCCTTGGTAAGGCTGAACTCCCGGTCTGCGGTCCTTCGGGTCAAGGATCAGGGCGCAGAGACCTTTACCGTCTTTGTTGATCAGTTCCTGCAGATCCATTTCCGGCTTAATTTCCGCACCTTCACGGATTTCGGCCATTGCGCGAACGCTCATCGGATTGCGGACTTCGGCGTAAATGAAGGCGATCGGGCCGGAACCCTTAACCTGAAGAATCAGGCTGCCCTCAAACTTGATGGTGCTCGAAAGAAGAAGAGCCCCGGCTGTGAACTGTCCGAGCAAAGCGGCCACGTTTTCAGGATAGTGATGGAATTTAATCATCTCCTGCCATTCTTCGGCCATTTGTACGCAGGCACCGCGAACCGGCGCACCCTCGAACAAAAATTTAATCATGCGGTTGTTAAGATTTTCTTTTTTATTTTCTGTCATAGATTGATGTGGTTACCTAAACTTATACATATTTTCACTAACTCGTGAATTTTAGTATTTCGCTCGCTCGGGGTATACCCCCGATATGTTCAAAACGGACAAAGAGCTAAGCGTTTCACTGATGGATGGTCGTTGATGAAGCAAATTAAACGCGCAGATCTGCATATGCATTCGACATTTTCGGATGGTGTGGAAGAACCCGAAGAATTGGTTATTCGAGCTAAAAATAACGGCGTCGAGCTGATCTCGCTGACCGACCATGATGAGACGGGCGGACTTGAACGCATGAAAGCAGCGGCCGCTCAGCACGGGCTCCAGTTTGTGAACGGGGTAGAAATCAGCGCCGATTACGGGGAAGTTTCCATTCATGTGGTGGGGCTCGACTTTGATCCTGAAGATGAAATGCTCCAGGCGCTCTTAGGACGCATCCGCGCTAACCGGTTTGAAAGAGCAGTGCAGATGGCCGAAAAATTAGAGAGGCTTGGCATGAAAGGCGTTTGGGAAGGCGTTTTGGAAATTGTGACGAATCCCCGACTCATCGGACGTCCGCACTTTGCCGCGTGGCTCGCACAAAACGGTTATGTCGAAGATTACAACGCCTCCTTCTCCAAGTATCTCTCCCGCGGTAAACCCGGTTACGTAGAACGCGCTAAAACCTCCATCCATGAAGCAACCTCGGCGATTCTCAAGGCAAAAGGTATTCCCGTTCTAGCTCACCCGGGCCGATACAAGCTTAATGAATGGGAATTCGACAGCATGTTCAAGGAGTTTACCGAAGCGGGAGGCCACGCGATTGAGGTGACGACGGGAAGTCATACCCCCGGACAGAATTTGCTTTTTTGCGATTTCGCTCAGTCGAGAAATCTTTGGGCCTCTACCGGCAGTGACTTCCACCGTTCTATGAACCGCTGCGAGCCCGGTCTTCAAGGCGATTTACCGAGAACAGTTGAGCCCGTTTGGAATCATTTTCGCGCGTCGTGAACCGCACACCTATACAATACTGACCTAAAAATCAGGCGGTTTCTCTTCGCCCGAATTTATATATAGAAAAGGTCAAAGTAATGGGATACATATTGCAAGTGATGCCTGAGAGCCCTCAGCCTCATCGCATCGAACAAGCCGCGAAGCTCCTGACAAAAGGGCAGGTGGCCGCTGTTTCTACCGACACCGGTTTTTCTTTGGTTTGCCGTTTGGACGACAAAGAAGCGCTGGATAAGATTCGTCTGATTCGTCAGCTGAGCGAGAAGAAGCACTTCACGCTTTTCTGTGACTCTCTGTCTCAGATGAGCAAGCTCGCTCGCGTCAACAATACCGGCTACCGCATGGCAAAAAGCGTCACGCCGGGGCCATACACCTTCATTTTGGAAGCGACTAAAGAAGTGCCCCGTCGCCTTTCTCATCCGTCTAAGAAGACCATCGGTTTAAGAGTTCCGTCTAATAAAGCACTGCACGCTTTGCTGGAAAAGATCGGAGAACCTCTTGTCGGCACGACGGTCATCATGCCGGGCGAGGAGGAACCGCTTTCTTCCGCTTGGGAAATTCAGGATCGAATCGGTGACCAGCTGGCTTTCATTTTGGATGACGGCACTTCCGTAATCGGTGATACGACAGTGGTCGATCTTTCCGGAGACGAACCCGAAGTTATCCGTGAAGGCTTAGGCTCGGTTTCTGCCTTAGGCCTTTAACAAAGCTCCTATCTAATCAGCTCCTCTAAAGAAGCATATGGATATTTCTTCAGTTGTTCAGACGATCGCGGTTTACGCGATCCCTTTGATTTTTGCGATCACGATTCATGAAACGGCGCACGGTTACGTCGCTAAGCTCTGTGGCGACCAGACGGCCTACATGCTCGGCCGCTTAACGCTGAACCCGATCAAGCATATTGACCCGGTAGGAACGATCTTGGTTCCGGGTGCGCTGCTGATCGGCAGTGCGCTGAGCGGCATGAGCGGCATTGTGTTCGGTTGGGCAAAACCCGTACCGATCAATTTCCGCAATCTGCGCAATCCTAAAACCGACATGATCTGGGTGGCGGCAGCCGGTCCCGGCGCCAATCTGATCCAAGCCATCCTTTGGGCCATCGCACTCAAAATTTTGATCTCCATGGGCATTTACGAAGACTTCTTCATAAAAATGTGTGTGGCCGGCGTCAGCTGCAACATCGTGCTCATGGCATTGAACCTGATTCCGATTCCTCCTCTGGACGGAGGCCGCATTGTTACCGGTCTTCTGCCTCCGGGAATGGCTTGGCAGTACTCAAGAATCGAGCCGTACGGAATGTGGATTTTGTTTGCGCTGATTCTGACGGGAACTTTGTCCTTCCTTATGCATCCGTTCATGAGGATGGGACAGGCAATCGTTCAGTGGTTCATTTAGTTCGAGGATAAGCACATCATGAGAGCACCTTACATTCCGTCCGAGCATGCCGTTAAAGGATTAAACGCTGAGCCTTCTGCGTGGATCAAACGTTTTTGTCCGCTCTTTTCTCCCAACGCTAAGGTGCTGGATATGGCCTGCGGCGCCGGCCGAAACACTAAGCTCTTGGCTTCTTTCGGCAACCAAGTGACGAGTTTGGATATCGATGAGCGCTGCAGACCTTACATTGAGGTAATTCCGGGCGCGACGTTTATGCAGGCGGATTTAGAAGGGGCTCCGTGGCCGTTCGAGGATGAAGTATTCGACGTGATCGTCGTGAGCTTCTACCTGGAGCGCTCGCTTTTTCCGCATCTGGTCAAATCGTTAAAGCGGGGCGGATACCTTATTTATGAAACCTTCATGCTTCCCTTTGAAGGGTTTGACGGCAATCGCGCAAAGAGCCCGGATTTTGTACTGGAGCCTTTGGAACTCATTGATGCTTTCCGGGATACGCTGGAAGTGTTCGCATACGAAGAGTCGCTGATTGAAAAGGGCGACTGCTTCCAGCGGTTTGTGGCTAGAAAGCCGATCAACGGGAAAAATGTTCCGGTGATCCTGCCAAAAGAATAAATCTTAGTGAAATCAATGATTATGGAGCCTCGTTAGGCTCCATAACTTCTATACAATGAATTTGATAAACCAACCAAGGATCTCACCTCAAGGAGTGACTGATAATGATTAAAGGCAGTATTGTTGCACTGGTCTCGCCGATGTTCGAAGACGGCACCATTGACTACGACTCTTACCGCAACCTCATTGAAATGCACATCGCCGCCGGCACTAACGCCATCGTTGCCGTCGGTACAACCGGCGAAAGCCCGACGGTTGATTATGACGAACATAACGAACTTGTTCGTGTCGCCGTTGAAACGGCAGCTGGCCGCATCCCCGTGATCGCCGGAACAGGTTCTAACTCTACGAAGGAAGCCATCGAGCTTTCCGCTTATGCAGCTTCCGTCGGCGCAGATGCGACACTTCAAGTTGTTCCTTATTACAACAAGCCGACACAGGAAGGTCTCTTCCAGCATTTCAAAGCAATTTCCGATGCAGTGGATATTCCTATTATTCTCTACAACGTTCCCGGAAGAACGGTTGCCGATTTGAAGAATGACACGGTGCTTCGTCTGCTGGAGCTTCCGAACATTATCGGTTTGAAAGACGCAACCGGTGATTTGGGCCGCGCTTCCGAACTCTTGAGCCGTCTGCCGAAAGATCGTGAATTTGCGATTTACAGCGGCAACGATGATTCCGCTTTAGCTTTGATGCTGATGGGCGGCGCCGGTGTTATTTCCGTGACTGCCAATGTGGCTCCGGAACTCATGAGCCGCATGTGCGCGATGGCCTTGGCCAACGATGTCATGGGCGCTCGTGAAATTAATGATCGCCTGATGCCGCTGCACAAAGAACTTTTCTGTGAACCGAACCCGATCGTTCCGAAGTGGGCCCTTCACAGAATGGGACTCATTCCTCCCGGAATCCGTCTCCCGCTGACACCGCTTTCCCCCTCGAAACACGAGCAGGTTGAGCGTGCATTGATGGTCGGCGGATGCATCTAATTCACTGAGCACCACGAAAGAGGCGGTATAAGCTAAAATTACCGCCTTAATAGTTTTAATTTTCCCGATTTTCCAGGGAGTTGGAGTGACTAAATGAGCAGATTTCCTCTGCGTGCCTGTACTGTTGCCGTCATTGCGGCCTCTTTGACCGGATGTCAGTACTTGGGTTCTAAATTTACAGACGAAAAGATTCAGTACGAGAGCACAACCAGCCGCGCTCCGTTAGAAATTCCGCCTGATCTTTCACAGCTCCCGATGGACGATCGTTTTACCGTTCCCGGTAAGACTCAGACCGTTACGGCTACTCAGGTTGCTGAAACCGAGCAGGCTCGCAAGAACGCTTCCGGCGCCGCTGTTGAGAACGGCACCGCTCCGGTTCTTCCCACAACCGTCGTGACAAAAATTGTTAAAGACGGCAGTGAAAGATATATCCAAGTCAACCTGCCTCCGGAACAGGTTTGGGAATCTCTGCTGGACTTCTGGCCTTCAGTCGGTCTTCAGGTTGAACGAGAAGATCCGCGCGCCGGCGTGATGGAAACCAACTGGGCAGAAAACAAAGCCAATTTGCCGCAGGACATTATCCGAGCTACGCTCGGCAAGCTTCTCGACTCCGTTTACTCCACCGGCGAACGTGACCGTTACCGCACTCGTATCGAACGCAATGCAAACGGCGGTACCGATATTTACATCACGAACCGCCGCATGGTTGAGGTCTATACCAGCTCCAGCGAAGAACACACTGCCTGGCAGCCGGCTCCGGCTGACAAAGAACTTGAAGCCGAAATGCTGACTCGCTTGTCTCTGCGCTTGGAAAATGACTTCAATCCGAAGCAGAAGACCAGAGAAGAAATCGAAAAACAGCCTGCACTGCAGAAAGCCGCTCCAGTTTATATCAGCCGTGAAATCAAGGGAGCTGACGGCAAGACGGAAGCCCTGGAAATCGACGAAGACTTCGACCGCGCCTGGAGACGCGTGGGCGTCGGCCTTGATCGTGTCGGTCTGAACATTGAAGACCGTGACCGCTCTGCCGGTATCTACTACATCCGCTATCTAGATCCGGACTACGAAGTTAAGAAGCGCAACGACGAAGGCCTCTTCAGCCGCTGGTTCTCGAAAGAAAAACCCGTCGACGCACCGCTTTATCGTGTCAAACTTGTTTCTGACGGCAATAAGACAACTGTCACCGCAATGCCTGACAGTGATAAGACCGATCCTTTGAGCACTTCTGCAAGAATTCTGAATCTGCTCCAAGAACAAGTCAGATAAAAATTCAAATCAAATTCGAAGCCGGCGCCCTTAAAACGTCGGCTTTTTCATAGGAGAAAATAAATTGCGCCGAACTGACCGCGAAGTTACTGATGTTCAGAAGATGAAAGTGATTCTTGATCGCTGCAAAATCGTGAGCTACGCCATGTGGGATGGAGAAAAACCGTACGCAGTGATCATGAACTTCGGTTATGAATTTACGCCTGAAGGGAAGCTTCGCCTCTACAGCCACAGCGCGCTCGATGGTAAAAAAGTTTCCATCATCCGCGGCATCTGCAATAAAGTGGCTGCGATTATGGAGTGCGGAGAACGCGTCGTCATTGATCCCGAAATTCCTTGCAAGAGCGGCTCGGCTTTCCAAAGCATCATGGCCAACGGAACGATGAAAATCCTTCAGGGCTCGGAAGCCCGTCACGCGCTCGAAGTTTTCTATCGCCACCAGACCGGAGTGGTGCCTTCCTTCCCGGAAGGTGCGGAAAACTTCGTCACGATGTTCTGCTTAGAGTGTGACGAATACAGCTGCAAGATCTGCGTGAAATAACCGTTCTGAGGTGATCGAAAGCCTTTATAACGCTTCAGACTGGTAGGATGAGCGCAGTCAAAAAGGAAGGTTTAAAACCATGGCAGAAACAGTAATTGAAAAAGATACGGTTGCTTGGCTGAAGATCGATGTTTTTGATCTCACCGGAAATCAATTACAGGAAGGCCCGGAAGAAGGCTGGCAAGTGTTGTTCGGACACAATGATATTTTCCCGAAACTTGAACAGGCCTTGATGGGTAAGAAGGCACGAGATACCGTTACGCTGACGCTGGAGCCGGAAGATGCTTTCGGGGAAAGCGAACCGGAACTGATTCGCTCCGTTCCGCTGAATTTACTCGGTGACAATGTTGAACCCGGTATGAAAGTCGAAGGCGTTCCCGGAGAACCGAGCGACGGAAGATTTTATACCGTGATCGGCAGCGATGAAAATCACGTCTTCTTAGACGGTAATCATCCGTTTGCCGGCTGGGCTCTGAAGTTTGTCGTTAGAGTCCTCAAGGTCGAAAAAGCCACGCCGGAAGAAGTCGAAGAAATGGAAGCGCCGGAACTGCTGGAGGTCGCAGATCTGGTCAAAGAGGCTTCAGAAACCAAACACTGATTCACCGAAGAATCAAATATGCGAATGGCTCGACAAAGGCCGAGCCATTCGCATTAAAAAGACAGAAAAATACTATTTCGTCTCTTTGGCTTTCTTTTGCAGATCGGCCAATAATTCCCAAGCCTGGCGCGGAGAGAGATCATCCATGGAAACATCCGCGAGCTGGTCTCTGAGTTCGAGCAGAGTCGGATCTTCTTCGGGGAGTTCTTCTTCCGGGAAGACTGTTGACGAGGCCTCAGACGCAACAAAGAGGTCGAGCTGTTTATCATCCGTTTGAGCCGCACGTTCTTCAAGTTTTAAGAGCACCTTTTGTGCACCTCGAATCACACTTCTCGGAATGCCCGCCAGCTTGGCTACAGCGATACCGTAGCTTTGATTGGCGGCGCCGGGTCGGATTTCGTGCAGGAAGACAATGTTCTTCGAACTTTCAGCGGCCGCCACATGAACGTTGACGACATCTGGGAGCGTCTTTTCTAACTGCGTCAGCTCAAAATAATGCGTTGCAAACAGCGTCAGGCTTCTGCAGTTCACAACTAAATCTTCCGCGATTGCGGCTGCCAAAGACAATCCGTCAAAGGTAGAAGTTCCGCGTCCGACTTCGTCCATAAGGACTAGGCTCTTATCGGTCGCCTGGCGGAGGATCGAAGCGGTTTCGGTCATCTCCACCATGAACGTGGAAAGTCCCCTTGCCAGATCGTCTGCGGCACCGATACGAGTCAGAATTTTATCGATGACGCCGATGTCCGCGCTCTCTGCGGGAACAAAGCTACCGCTGTAAGCTAAAAGAACAATCAGCGCGATGGAACGCATGTACGTTGATTTACCACCCATGTTCGGTCCGGTAATGATGTGCAGACGGTGCTGGGCATCGAGGTCGCAGTCATTCGGTACGTAGTTCTCGATCGTTTCTTCGACAACCGGGTGTCGGGCACCCTTAATCTCCACAGAGGTCACCGGAACAAAATTCGGTTTAATCCAGCGGTAGGTATCGGCGTGCTGAGCAAAAGAAGAAAGCGCATCAAGGGCGCTGACGCCGTGAGCGGAATTCAAAAGATCCTGGCAGAAGGGCTTGCACTTAAGAATGAGCTCTTCGTAAAGCTGCTTTTCCAAAGCTTTGGATCGTTCCTCTGCGCTGACGGCTTTGTCCTCAAATGCTTTGAGTTCCGGCGTGATGTAGCGTTCAACGTTTTTGAGGGTTTGGCGCCGGCGGTAATCCGCAGGGACTTTATCAATTTGGCCTTTAGGGACTTCAATGAAGTAGCCTTGAACGCTGTTGAATTCCACTCGAAGATTGGGAATGCCTGTTCGTTCTTTTTCACGGGCTTCGTAGTCAACTAAGAATTGACCGCCGTGATTTTTAAGGGCGCGAAGTTCGTCAAGCTCAGCATTAAATCCTTCGGCAATAACATTGCCGTCGCGGATAAAGGTGCTCGGTTCTTTTTTTAGAGAAGCGCAAAGAAGCTGATAAAGCTCTTCGGGGAGCGGCAACTCTTCCGCGGTTTCTTTGAGAAGTTCGGAATCAAGATCCGACAGGTTCTCGGCTATTACGTTGAGCGACGGCAGCGCGTCCCGCAAAGCAGCAAGTTCACGAGGTTTGACTGAGCCTAAAGCGATACGCGTAGCGGTTCGTTCAAAGTCGGGAATGCTTTTTAGGAACTCGTTAATGTTTTCCAGCTTTTCCATCGAGCCCAAAAGAATCTCGACAGCATCCGACCGTTTGGTGGCTTCAGACTGATCTCGACAGGGCGAAGTCAGCCAGGAAGCAAGACGGCGGCTTCCCATCGCCGTCCGGCAATGGTCCAACGTCGAGAAGAGCGTATTGGTCTGCTCTCCACGCAGCGTACGGACAATTTCAAGGTTTCTGCGGGAGGCAGCATCAAGGCCTAAGTGGTCGTTGTCCGTCTCGCGGGTAATGGCCGTGATGTGCGTTAAGTCGGTTCCCTGGGTGGAACGGGCATATTCCGCTACCACTCCGGCCGCAGTAATCAAGAGGTCGGAGTCGGCGATTCCGAAAGGCTCAAGGGTGGAGGTTCCGAATTGCTTCAGCAGGGTCTTTTCTGCTCGAATTCGATCAAAGTGCCAGTCGGGAAGGGCAGATACAGAACGATCCGGGAAACGCTCTTCAGCAAGTTCGCGGTCATGGTCTGCAATCAAAATTTCAGACGGATTGATGCGTTCGATTTCGTTCAGAAGACCGGCCTCGGTGGTTTCCATCGCCTTGAAGACACCGGAAGAAATCGTCATCCAGGCTAATCCGACAGCGCTTCCCTTGCCTTGAATGTACACGGCGAGCAGTGTGCTCTCCGAGCGGTCGTTGAGAAGGCTTTCGTCTGTCAGCGTTCCCGGCGTGATCGTACGAACCAGCTTTCTTTCCATCAAACCTTTGCCCGGGGTACCGAGTTGCTCGCAGATGCCGACACTGAAGCCTTGATTGACCAAACGGACCAGATACTGATCCAGCGTCATGTAGGGAATGCCGGCCATTGGGATACGAGTCCCGGAGTTGGTGGACGAACGCGAAGTCAGCGTCAGCCCGAGCACTCTATGGACGAGTTCGGCGTCTTCGAAAAAAGTTTCGTAGAAGTCGCCCATTCGATACATGATCAATAAGGTCGGATTGTCGCGTTTGATTTGAATAAACTGACGCATTGCAGGCGTAAAGCTCAGCAAATCCTGTTCACTAATATTGGCAATCGAGGCGATAGACTTGTCGGACATTGATACTTGGATAATAAGTGGCGTTCGTTGATGATATCTCAACGGACAAAAAATCGATAAAAAAAGCCTTCGGACGGTTCGCCGAAGGCTTTATCAAAATTTGTGCTAAGGATTAAGCTTGGCGGCCCTGAATGACGTTAACCATTTCCGGGAAGATCTTCGGAGCGGCGGCAATGATTTCGCCTTTCTGAAGATAATCACCTTCGCCGGAGAAGTCGGTAACGAAGGCGCCGGCTTCACGGGCAATCAGTGCACCGGCAGCGATATCCCAAATCTTGATGCCTTTTTCCCAGTAGCCGTCAAAGCGGCCGCAGGCTGTCCAGCAAAGATCAAGAGCAGCAGAACCGATGCGGCGCAGACCGCAGGTCTTTTCCATCATGACCTTCATGGACTTGATGTAAGCATCATAGTTATCGCCTTCGCGGAAGGGGAAGCCGGTGGCAAGCAGGGCATCCTGCATGGAATTGCAGCCGGAGACGCGGATACGGCGGGAATCAAGGTAAGCACCTTTGCCTTTGGTTGCGGTAAAGAGCTCATTGGCCATGGCGTGATAGACGACAGCATGGAGCGGCTGACCGTTTTTCAGCAGAGCGATGGAAACGGCAAACTGAGGAATTCCGTGAATAAAGTTCGTCGTGCCGTCGAGCGGATCAATGACCCAAGTGTATTCGGCGTCTTTCTTGCCGCTCTCACCGGTTTCTTCACCGAGGAATGCGTGATCGGGGTAGGCGGTCTTAAGTGTTTCTACAATGACGCGTTCGCATTCTTTGTCCACTTCAGTGACATAGTCGCCGAGACTCTTGTTCGAGATCTGAAGATTGCTGCGGTCACGGAAAGCGATGACCTGAATCTTGCCGGCGTCGCGAGCGGCCTTAATTGCCATGTTGAGCATGCCTTCATTCTGCATCGGCAGAGATGGAGCAGGGCGGTAATGTTTCTTCTGATCGCCGTTTTCAGCGCTTTTACGGCTGGTGGAGCGAGGAGCGCGCTTTTTATCGGTGGCCTTTGTCGTTTTTGCCATCGGCTTAGTTGTGGTTGCCATTTATTCCTCTGATGAACTTTTTATGCACCGCCTCAGCGGTGAAGTAAACTTTAGAGTCAGAAATTTTACCTCAAGAGACAGTAGTTTATGGACTTCCTTCCCCAACGAGGGCGTATCCGCTTCGTTCTCGTTTCACCCAGCCACCCGGGCAATATCGGCTCTGCCGCAAGGGCGATTAAGACCATGGGATTTGACCGTCTATACGTCGTGAGCCCCCGTCATCCCGAGTACCGCACCGATCCGGATGCAATTGCTTTTTCTACTCATGCTGTCGATGTTCTTCAAAACAGCGTCTGTACTGAGACACTTTTAGAAGCGTTAAAAGATGTTTCTTTTGCCTGTGCGCTCTCCGGCTACGATCGGGAATTCGGACCTCCTCTGGCAGACTTGCAGACTTCCTGCGAAATGGTCAAGACATGTTTGGAAGAAAATCCTCAGGAAGAAATCGCCTTTGTCTTCGGAACGGAAAGAAGCGGCTTGACGAACGAAGAGATGATGCTCTGTCAGCTCTGTACCGCTATCCCGGCTAATCCTGAATGCGATTCCCTGAATCTGGCCCAGGCTGTGCAGGTGACGGCTTATCAGGCTCAGCAGACACTTCGCGGAAGAGCCTTGGATGCGCATGCCAGCCGTTTTGAAGGTGAGGCGCCCGCAAGTGTGGAAGCCATTGAAGGGCTCTATGAACACCTTGAAGAGGCAATGATCGCCTGCGGAGCTCTGAATCCCGAACGTCCTAAGCTGATGATGCCCAAACTGAAAAGAATTTTGTCTCGTTCCGGTTTAAGCGTACCCGATGTCGATATGCTTAGGGGTATCTGCGCTGCGATTATTTGTCCGCGGGCGGAACGCAGCGGAAGAAAATCGAAAAAAGACGGACAGCAATAAGAGATTCAGAGGGAAGGATGTTTTCGAGAATCAAAGGAGATGTCAACTCCATTTATGAAAGGGATCCTGCCGCGCGTTCACGCTGGGAGGTTCTTCTTTGCTACCCCGGACTGCATGCTATCATTGCACACCGAGTGGCACACTGGCTGTGGAATAAAGACTGGAAGGTAAGCGCAAGAGCACTTTCCCAGTGCAACCGCTTCTTAACCGGAATTGAAATCCATCCGGCAGCAAAGATCGGAGACCGCGTGCTGATTGACCACGGCATGGGAGTCGTGATCGGAGAGACGGCTGAGGTCGGAGATGACTGCACGATTTATCACGGCGTCACGCTGGGCGGAACTTCTCTTGCCTCGGGAACAAAACGGCATCCGACGATCGGTAAAAACGTCATTGTCGGCGCCGGCGCCAAGATTCTCGGCGGTTTTGAAATCGGCGATAACTGCCGCATCGGCAGTAACGCCGTGGTGATCAAGCCGCTCCCGCCCAACTCAACAGCTGTGGGCAACCCGGCTCGAATCGTGGATAAATCTAAGAAAGCGGTTCCGAAGAAAGAGCCCGAGCCTCAGCCTGACCCGAAAGCCCAGGTTCGTTTAGCTGCCTATGGCGTCGTTGCTAACGAAGAAGACCCGTACGTAGAGAAGATTAAATCGCTCGAGAATTTGCTTCAGGAGCAGCAGGCACGTCTGGACGAAATGGAAAAGAAGATCAGCTAAGCACACCTGATCTAAGCCCAAAACAAAACGTGCAGCCCGAAGGCTGCACGAATCAAAGAATAATCTCTGATTAAACGTTGTTCTGGGGGACGGTGTAGAGCTCGTCGATCTCAGCGCGGAGTTTTTCGCGGATGATCGGACGGCGAAGCTTCATCGTGACCGTCAGACATCCGTTGTCAACGGTCCAATGTTCCTTCAACAGGCGAATATTTCGCGGAATACCGTACTGCGGGAAGCGAGAAGCAGCTTTCTTTAAACGCTTCAGCGCGGCCATGCGGATGTCGCGACGCATGAGCATGCGGTCGTCTGAAGGATCCACATTGAATTCCTTAGCAAACTTCTCCCACTCGGCTTCGTTGACGACAGCTAAAGCTGTGATGAAAGGACGAGCTTCGCCCACCACCATGACCTGCTCAAAAAGCGGATCTGTCTGAATCGCAAGTTCCATGTCGGTCGGAGGAATCTTCTCTCCGGTGGAAGTTACGATGATTTCTTTGATTCGACCTTTGATGCGGATGCGGCCGGCATCCGACAAGTCAGCTTGGTCGCCCGTTCTGAACCAGCCGTCTTCGGTAAAGACTTCGGCTGTTGCGTCAGGACGCTTCCAGTAGCCTTTCATGACAGTCGGGCCTTTAACCTGCAGCTCTTCTATGTCGCCGAGACGAATTTGAAGTCCGGGAATCGGCTGTCCGACCGTGACGGGATTGTTGCAGTTCTCGCGATTCACGGAAATAACCGGAGAGGTCTCGGTCAGACCGTAACCTTGGCGCAGTTCAACGCCCATGGCGTTGTAGAAACGGCCGATAGCGTTGTTTAACGCGGCACCGCCGGCAATCGCGATTCTCAATCGGCCTCCGAACACATCGCGGATCGGGAGCACGATGCGGCTTTCCAGCATCGGCCAAATGAAAGAATCAAGCCAGGAAGCGGAAGAAGAGGGAACGGCCAGGCCGTTACGGCGGCAGAATCTTCTCCAGCCGATCATTTCGGCTTGATCGGCAAGCGTGGCGGCAATGCTTCCCTTGGACTGAAGACTCGCTTTGATGCGGCTATGAAACTGCTCAAAGACGCGAGGTACGGCCACAAAAATCGTCGGACGGATGATCTTCAGGTCTTCGGCAAGTTTTAAGACGGAGCGGGCAAAACCGACTTCGGCGCCTAAGAACAAAGTGAAGTAGAAAGTGACGGTTCTTTCGAACGTATGAGAAAACGGCAGGAAAGACAGGAAGACGTCATCGGAACCGACGTCAATCACCTGAGAAAACGATTTCACGTTGCTTAAAACGTTATCGTGCGTGAGCATGACGCCTTTCGGTTTACCGGTGGTGCCTGAGGTGTAGACGATGGCAGCGAGGTCATCGGGATCAATCGAGACTTCTTTAAGGTCGGTGTTTTCTCCCTGTTTGAGCCAATCGGAAAGATTGACCACAGGGACAGGAGAGTCTTCTGAAGCACCCTCGGCATCGTTTCCGGTCGTGACGACGAGTTTGAGGTACGGATATTCTTTTTGCGCGTTCAGCATGGCGTTCCAGCGCAGAGTACGCGGAACAAAAAGAATCTTAGCTTCCGAATTGTTCAGAATGAAAGCGCTGGAAGACGGCGTATCAACCGCGTGCAAGGGAACCGGAACCATGCCTTGCGAAAGGATGCTCAAGTCGCAGGCGGTTGCCGTGATGGAATTGGGCAACAGGACAGCTGCGTGGTCGCCTTTTGATAAGCCGGAGGCCGTAAAGGCTTTGCGCCAGCTGCGAACCATATCAGCGAATTCTTTCCAAGTTACGCTGATCCAAGTCTTAGATTTGTCGTCAAACTGGCGATAAGCAACCTTGTTCGGGCGAACTTTTTCGTTGATCGCGAGCAAGTCCGGAATGACGCGCATGTTGTTGAGGTTGTCTGCTGTCATTTACTTTCCAAAATTTTCATAAAGTTTCTCGATTTCGTCACCGTGTTCGGCCACGATAACGCGGCGCTTCAATTTCAGCGTAGGCGTTAAAGAATCGTTTTCAATTGTCCAAGGTTCTTTGAGAAGAAGCACGGAACGAGGTACACCATACTGCGGAAATGATTTGCAGGCGGTCTTGATGCGTTTAAGGATTTCCCTGATAACTGCCTTGTTGGTAAGGATTTCAGGATCTTTGGGATCCAGGTTCAGAGAAACGACAAATCGTTCGAAGTTATCTTTGTTCAGCACGAGGAGGCCGACGATAAAGGGACGATTGTCGCCGTAGACCATGGCCTGATCAAAAAGCGGATCCGTTTCGATGGCTTGCTCGATGTCGACAGGGGGCACCTTCTCGCCGGTAGACGTCACGATGATCTCTTTAATGCGGCCTTTGATCTTCAGGTAGTTGCCGGGAAGGATGTCGGCTTGGTCACCGGTAGAGAGCCAGCCTTCGGGATCCAGAGTCTTGAACGTGTCTTCCGGACGCTTCCAGTAGCCTCTCATGACCTGCGGTCCGCGCACTAAGAGCTCGTCTTTTTCTCCCAGTTTGGCTTCAATACCTTCGAGGATCGGCCCGACAGTATCGGGATGATTGGCTCCGATTTTATTGACGGAAATGATCGGGGAAGTTTCGGTCATGCCGTAGCCTTGGAAGATTTCAATTCCTAAGCCGATGATCGTTTTGGCAACTTCCGGGCTCAGGGCTGCACCGCCGGAAACCGCGACGCGCATGCGGCCTCCGAAGGAGTTCTTAATCTGATTGCGAACGAGTTTGTCGTAAAGAGGATCCATCAGACGATCGAAGGCTGCCGGGACAGCGGAGTCGACGGGCAGGCCGTTGCAGCGGCAGAAATTACGGTAACCGGCGTCAACAGCCGCGTTGAAGACTAGGCGGCTCACGGCGCCTTTTTGTTTCAGACGTTCGTTGATCTTAGCTGCGACTTTTTCAAAAACTCTCGGAACGGACATCATGATGGACGGACGTACAAGTTTTAAATCGTCCAGAATGCGTGCAACTCCTCGGCTGAAAGTGACTTTATTGCCCATTCCCAGGCCGATGTAATAGGAAGTGGTGCGCTCGAAGGTGTGAGACAGCGGGAGGAAAGATAACCAGGTGTCGGAAGGATTCGGCGCGATGTTGTAAAGCAAGGCCGAAATATCGCTCATGATATTTTTATGTGTGAGCATGACACCTTTAGGTTTACCGGTTGTACCGGAGGTGTATACCAAAGCGGCCAAGTCTTCCTCTTCGGGTCCGGGCGGAAGGGTTAAGACGGATTCGCCTTCTTTCAGCCATTCAGCAACGTTAACGCTGCGAACCTCTTTGCTTTCAGGTTCGGATTCATCATCGATGTAGACGACTGTGCGGAGCTGAGACAAATCGGCGCCGGTTGCTTGAATGGCATGCCAGCGTGCGCGGTTAACAGTGACGAGGAGCTTCGTGTCCGAATCTTCCAGAATGTAGGCGCAGTTGGCCGGCGTGTCGATGATATGCAGCGGGACCGGAACAAGGCCGACGATCAGTGCGCCCTGGTCAAAACAAACGGCATCAATGCCGTTTGGCAGAAGCATGGCGACTCGATCGCCTTTCTTTAAACCGGAGGTTACAAACGCGTTGGCCCAATCTAGGGCGCGAGCGTAGAGCTCTTTAAAAGAGAGCGTTTCCCATTGTTTGGTTTTGGCATTGAATTGACAAACGGCCGGATCATCTCCGCGGATTTCTAGGTGATGAGAAATAAGCTCAGGAATAACGCGGAGCTTTCGAATCTCTTCAGCGCGGGTAAATTCATTATCTTGTGGTTGCTGCATGATTGATTATTTTGAAGAAGAGTTGTCCGTAACCGCAAAGTTCAAATTCAGGGCACGGATGATTTTGAGAATGGTTGAAAATTCCGGAGAACACTGTCCCGAAAGCGTGCGGTAAAGGCTTTCTCTGGAGAGTCCAGTTTCTCGGGCAAGGCGGGACATGCCGTAATTCTTGGCAATACGCCCGAGTGCCGCTGCAATTTCCGCAGCGTCGTTCTGAGCGCTCTGGAGCATTCGATTGAGCGAATTGACGAGCTCTTCCGTGTCTTCCTTAAGAGAAGAGGAAGGAGTTTTTGTCGATAAATTCATAAGGTCGGCAAATAAGAAGAAATTTTGCCGAGTGTAGCTTATAGGCTACAGAAATTCAAAAAGTCGAGGAGATTACAGCCAGATGGTGCGTTTAATTCGGCATGATCGGCAGCTTCATCGGCTGCAGGATCATCGAAGTGATTTCTTCGGAACGGATAACATCCGGAAGCTCCTTGTGGGAATCACGAAAGTAATCCATCACAACTTTGATGCATTCCGTGTAGTAGCGCTGCGCGATATTTTCCATGAGGTCGTAAGTTTTGCCGCTTTCGTCATGGAAATTGGGATAGTCAAAGAGAGAATAGTCGATTAAACCTTCGACCGTGAGCATTCCTTTGCTGACCGTGTAGTACTGAGTCAGAGTTGCAAAGGGCTCGTTTTGTTTGTTGTAAAGACGAGAAGTGAGAACGAGGTCTAGCGAATCTGAGGAAATGTCTTCGTCGCTGTCCTCGTCGCAGAAAGTCTCGGGTTTGACGCTTTCAATGCGCAAAGAAGCCTGATTGATCATGCTCCACAAAGCATGGCAGTCGTATTTCTTTAAACGATAGCTTTGAGCCTTGATACGGAAAGTAGCGTCTCCGTCTTCGTCATGACCGAAATCAGCAGTGAAATTGTTGATTAAATCATCAGCGCGTTGAAGAGCCTCTTCTTCGGAGAAGTAGGCGCCGGCGTCAGCGAGGAAAGATAAATACTTCTGCAGACGGCGGGTGTCATAGCCTTTACGGTCAAGCTTCACTTGTTCGAATGCATACTGGCCGGCAATCATGCCGGGCGTAAAGGTCACTCCGTCCTCAACGTATTCTCCGCTGTTGTTGATAAAGTCCGCGACACGATCGAGCTGTCCGCAACCATAGATTGCCAAACAGATCGACGGGATCGTACGACTCGGAGAAGTGAAACGCATTTGAAAACTCGAACAAATAATGAAACAGGGACGATCATTTTAACGACTCCGAGACAGGGAGGAGCATAAGACGAGTCATGAAAAAATCTGAATTTACAATTCGGCCTCCGTCATTGAGTCCACGGGCTTGAGCGATTTATAGGGCTGAAAACAATAGAAAAAATTCACAAAAAACGGCATGAAATTACCCTCGGAGTCAGCTGTGACATTAGGGAAAATACCAATATAAGGAATGACAAATTTCTTTGCACTATTAAAATAGTGACAGATAGAAACGTTTTTTAGCTGAAGGATTTTAAGAAAATTGATTCATTATCTTTTGTTATTTATAAATTCATATATACAAACGGATGAAGAATTTTCTTACTAACTGAATTTTCTATATTTTATTTAAAAATCTTGCTAAAAAATAGGTGTTCTATTCATACAGTCTTACGAAAGCGTTGCTCCTCAAACATAACGCTGAACAGTTTGGTTGGTCCCGAGCTGTTCAATAGACACCTAAAAGCCGTCGAAAACCTCGACGGCTTTTTCTTATCCGAAATCTTTTAAGAAAATTCTTCCATTTAATATTCGGGTCAAAAATTCTCGAACCCCGCGCGGTTTCCCGTCGGACATGGTCTAGTAAAGAAAAATTTGTCCGATTTTTGAGTTAAATCCCTGACAATTGAGCCGAAAGTAGAGATATAAAGCAGAGGTAGAGGATTATTAGTAATTTCCCTTAGTTTGCCTCATATTATTTCATGAATATGACAGATATCTAATCTGACACTAATTAAGAAGATGATCGAATGTTTGAAATAGAAAATATAATCAAATAAGATAATAAATAGATATAATTTTAAATTTTTCGGTTTTTGTAAGGGCTTTTTGAGTTTTTTGACTAGAAAGCTAAAGATCCTGACAACTTCTTGAATCTACAACGAAAAGAGAGGAGTTACATTTCTACTCGATCCTACCTATTTTGAGTGATCGGAGCTTCGAAAAAAGCTGAGCAAAATAGACGGTTACAAAATCAGTTTAAAAAAACGAATCTCAACCTATTGTGTTTTTCCTCTTCCGTCATTTTTCACGTCTTTCGCGCAGGTCCTTTTATCTACAAGGTTTTTGATTTTTTCCTACAGTTTTGACCTACACAAGAGATTTTTAATATCCCCTCTTATTTCCGTATATAGTTATCTTTTTATTGTTCCCACACCATCTGTTGTATGAGATTATCATTTGGAGTAGATTTACTGGTCCGATAGCTCAAACTTTGTTTGGACTATCGGACCACCCTAAAAGTTTTTAAATGGCTTAGCAGTACATGACTATTTTTGAATTAATGTATTTGCGAACATGAACTAGATAGATAAGGAGACAAGGCAGATGAGCCCTACGATGGAGACGCCGATGTACGTCATTAAACGTGACGGCACGGTAAAGGACTTCGATATTTCAAAGATTGCAGCCGCCCTCGAAAAAGCAGGTAAAGCCACCGGTGAATTCGATGCCGCGACCGCAAACCGCATCACTCATATCGAAGTGATGAACCGTCTGGCTCAGCAGAATGTTGCGACTCCTACTATTGAACAGATTCAGGATGCCGTAGAAAACGCGCTCTTTGATACCGGATTCCGTAAGACCCTGCGTGCTTATATTGTTTACCGCGAACAGCGCGCAAAGGCCCGTGATGCTCGCCGCAGCCTCGTTGATGTTGAAAGCTCTATGAATGAGTACCTGCAGCATCTGGACTGGCGTGTGAACGCCAATGCCAACCAAGGCTACTCTTTGGGCGGTTTGATTCTCAACGTTTCCGGTAAGGTTGTTGCTAACTATTGGCTCAACTATATTTATCCTCCGGAAGTCGGCAATGCTCACAGACAGGCCGATATCCATATCCACGACTTGGATATGCTTTCCGGCTATTGCGCTGGCTGGTCCCTGAAGACACTTTTGAATGAAGGTCTGAACGGTGTTCCAGGCAAGGTTGAAGCCGGAGCACCTAAGCATTTAACCAGTGCTGTCGGTCAGATCGTAAACTTCCTCGGTACGATGCAGAATGAGTGGGCCGGTGCTCAGGCTTTCAGTTCGTTTGACACCTATCTCGCTCCTTTCATCCGCATCGACAACCTTGATTACAAGGAAGTCCGTCAGTGCATTCAGGAACTTATTTACAACCTGAATGTCCCGAGCCGCTGGGGTACACAGACTCCGTTTACAAACCTGACGTTTGACTGGGTCTGCCCGCAGGACCTGCGCGATCAGCATCCTTTGATCGGCGGAGAAGAAGTTGACTTCACGTACGGTGAGCTCCAGAAAGAAATGGACATGATCAACCGTGCGTATATTGAAGTGATGCTTGAAGGCGACGCTAAGGGCCGCGTTTTTACATTCCCGATCCCGACGTACAACATGACGCCGGACTTCGAGTGGGACAGCCCTAATGCACATTTGCTCTTTAGCATGACTGCCCGCTACGGTCTGCCGTATTTCCAGAACTTCATCAATTCCGAACTCAAGCCGAACATGATTCGTTCGATGTGCTGCCGTCTGCAGCTGGACTTGAGAGAGCTGCTTAAGCGCGGCAACGGACTTTTCGGCTCTGCTGAACAGACCGGTTCCTTAGGCGTTGTGACAATCAACTGCGCTCGTTTAGGTTATGTTTTTGCTCAGGATGAAGAAGGTTTGTTCAATCGTCTGAGCTACCTGCTTGACTTAGCCCGCAACAGCCTTGAAATTAAGCGCAAGGTCATTCAGCGCCATATGGATCAGGGCTTGTTCCCGTATACAAGACGTTATCTCGGCACGCTGCGTAATCACTTCTCTACGATCGGTGTGAATGGCATCAATGAAATGATCCGCAACTTCACACAGGACGAAGAAGACATTACGACGGAAGCCGGCCACGCCTTTGCCGCCAAAGTGCTTGATTTCATCCGCGACAAGATGGTCATGTTCCAGGAAGAAACCGGACACATGTACAACCTTGAAGCCACACCGGCTGAAGGTACAACTTACCGCTTTGCCAAAGAAGATAAGAAGCGTTTCCCGAAGATTCTTCAGGCGGGTACGCCAGATCATCCTTACTACACCAACAGCTCTCAGCTGCCGGTTTCCTATACGGACGATCCTTTCGAAGCTTTGGAAATGCAGGAAGACCTGCAGAAGAAGTATACAGGCGGCACCGTACTGCATCTGTACATGAATGAAGCCATTTCGAGCCCCGAGCTCTGTCGCGACATCGTTCGCCGCGCTTTGACACGTTTCAGACTGCCGTACATCACGATCACTCCGACATTCTCGGTTTGCCCGAAACACGGTTATATCCCGGGCAACCACGAGTTCTGTCCGAAGTGCGACGCAGAATTGATTGCCAAGAAGAAGCTTGACATGGCTTCCAACGGTTAAGAAACAGTAAAGATTAATTTTTTAGGATTGATTTATTCACACAGGAGACTGCAATGAATGAAAATGTTAAAGACACAAACATCGAATTGAAAGACGAAGAACGCACAAAATGCGAAATCTGGACCCGCGTGATGGGCTACCATCGTCCGATCTCTTCTTTCAACATCGGCAAGCAGGGTGAATTTGCAGAACGCAAATACTTCGACGAAAAGAAGTGCGGCTGCAGCAAGTAATCTTTGATTAAAAGAAATCCTCTCGTTGCTTCGCGCATCGGGAGGTTTTTTATGTGCGCTCGGCATGAGCGAACTCTACAGGGTGAAAGTCCCGAAGTGCGGGCGGTGGCGCCAAGCACATAGCCAGAGGCAAGGTCTGAATCGCGAGGTTCCGACTGAAGGAAGCCCGAGGCAAACCATTGACCTTACGAACAGGAACGGTCTCAGGCACATGCTGTCGGGTAAGACTGCATAACAAGTTGAAGCCCTAAGGCCACACGGAGAAGGCAATGTAAAGACCGAAGGTACGTGATGGGAAAGAGTTCGTTCTTACCCGAGGAGAACTCACGGACGCAAGCCAGTCGGCTTGGCGGAGTAAAACTTGCCGTGAGTGGTCAGCAGAGGGCATAGTACTCGGTAGCAGTAGCCGAGAAAGGCCCGAATCTTAACGGAGTGTGTTACTGCAACTACGACAAAGGGAATCCATGGATAGAAACAATGAAAAACCTTCATGCGGGCAAGGCGCACGGAATGCGGCTAAACCTGCACAAAAGGGTCCGCCCGCGTCCATAGAAACAGAAGAAGACACACATAACCTCAATTTATACGCAGGCATTACCTTAGAGGCGATACTGGAGCCTTCTAATCTGAAGGAAGCACTCAAAAGAGTAGTAGCCAACAGAGGGGCTCCCGGGATTGACGGAATGGAAGTTGGGCAACTGCTCGACTGGATACGTAACCATCCCGGCCAGCTTACAAAGGCGATTAAGGAGGGAACTTACAGGCCCTCCCCTGTGAAAAGAGTAAGCACTCCAAAAGACGAACCCGGCAAGTTCCGGGATCTGGGAATCCCGACAGTCATAGACCGTCTTGTGCAACAAGCAACAGCCCAAGTACTTGACTGGGCCTATGACAGAGACTTCTCGGACCGTAGCTTCGGGTTCAGACGGAACATGCGCGCTCACCATGCTCTCAGAGTCACAGCGGCGGAAGCCGATCAAGGCTATCGATGGGCAGTGGACATGGACTTGGCCAAATTCTTTGACACGGTGAACCACAGCCGACTAATCAGAAAGCTGTCACTTAAAATCAAAGACGGCAGAGTCATTTCGCTGATCCACAAAATGCTCCGATCGGGTGTCCAGATCAATGGGGAAACCAAACCAACGGAGATAGGACTTATGCAAGGCGGCCCACTATCGCCGCTCCTAGCCAACATCTATCTAGATGAATTGGACAAGGAACTGGAGAAACGGGGACACCGCTTTGCAAGATACGCTGATGACCTGATCTGTATCTGTAAGAGTAGAAGAGCGGCAGAAAGAACCCTGGCAAGTCTGACAAGATTCGTGCAGGACAAGATGCTGTTGAAAGTAAACCAGGAAAAATCACACGTTAGCCTTGTAACGAGCTCACGAACGAAATTCTTAGGATACGGCTTCTACTTCAGTCAGGCAAAAGGGGAAGTAAGACTGACGATCCACAAAAAGAGCAAACAAAAGCTCAAGGACACGATCAGACAACTACTTACCCGGAACCCAAGAACGAGCATAGAGAATGTGAAACAGCTGCTAGCGCAGAAGCTTCGGGGGTGGATGAACTACTTCCAACTAGCAGATGCCCAAAGGTGGACACAAGAGGTAGACCGATGGATACGGCGCCGTATCCGCCAGCTCTTGTGGAAAACTTGGAAAAAGGTGAAGACGAGGATAAAAGCCCTTATAAAACTAGGGGCGGATCCTGCCAGAGCTTATTACTGGGGCTGTACCCGAAAGGGTTATTGGCGAATATCCAACAGTCACATTCTTGCGACCACTCTGACCACAGACTTCCTCAAACGAAGAGGTTGGTCATGGCTAGGGTGCTATAAAGGTTAGAACGTTGAGAAACCGCCGTAAAACCAAGGTGACTTGGCCTACCAGATCGGTACGGGCGGTGGTGTGAGAGGGTGTTCGCTAGAACTCAGCGAAACCCTACTCGATTTGGGATTTTTCTTTTTATGAAAGACGTATTTATTCCTATTGAACCTGAAGTGAAGGACAAACCTGCTGAGGAACTTCTGGTGGGCGGCGTAACACGCATGACCACCATCGACTTTCCTGATTGTTTATCTGCAGTGGTCTTTATCAAAGGGTGTCCGTGGAAGTGCGTCTATTGTCAAAACGAGGATCTCCAAAGCCGAGAGATGAACGAAGGGGACGGTTACGTTTCCTGGGAATACATTGATCATTTCCTTGACAGAAGAAAAGGTTTAATTGACGGCGTGGTTTTCAGCGGCGGAGAGCCCTGTGTTGATCCTGCGCTCCCTGACGCCATTAAAAGAGTCAAAGAGAAGGGCTATAAGATCGGGCTGCACACCGGAGGAATGTATCCGCGCAGACTGAGAGCGATTCTTCCGTATTTAGATTGGGTCGGATTAGATATCAAGGCTCCTTTGTCTGATGAAGCTGCTTATGAAAAAGTCGTTCGCCGCAAAGGCGCAGCAGCCAAAGTTCGTTCTTCTCTTGAAATGCTGTTAGAGGCTGGTGTTTCTATAGAAACACGTACGACCGCGCATCCCGAATACCACACTGAAGAGCAAATCCTTCAGCTCGCCAGAGAACTGTCTGATGCAGGAATTGAAACTTACGCACTTCAAATTTATCGCCAGCCCAGAGGACTGCCGGAGGAACATCTTCTTGAACGTGTCGGAAGTGACTATCCGCATGAAGAGACTTTAAAAACGCTCGAGTCCTTATTCAAGAAATTCATTTATCGCCGCAGTTAGCGTTTTTTGAGAAATAAATTTTATGAGACCGGCTCGAAAGAACATTCGGGACCGGTCTTCTTGCTTTTCGGACAAAGCATTGAACTCAACTTCGGCGGCATATTTTCTTTAAGACAAATCTCCTTGTTAGACTTTGACCAACCATTTTCGGACGGAGCTCATCGATGAAAAACAACGGCAATTTTAAAAACGCCGGATCTTCTCGCGCCAAGACGTGGAGAAATATTCTCTTGATTTTGGGTGCGGTTGCTCTTATTGCCAGCTACATTGCTGATATTCGTGACCCGCATCCGGGTATGGAAACTCAGGATAACCGCCCGTTTGTAGAACAGGCGCTCAAAGACGGCTTTCAAACACTCCATGCCCGCGTGACTCGTGTGGCTGACGGCGATACCGTTTACATTAAAGATGACGAAGGAAAAGAAGCTCGAGTTAGGCTTCTTGGCATCGACGCTCCGGAGAGCAAACAAGCTTACGGAGTTCAAAGTGCGGAACATCTAAAACGCAATCTGAGGGACGCTGAGTATCACGTTCAAGTGATTTACCGCGGGAGAGACCAGTACGGCAGAATTATCGGAAAACTGGTAGCCGATGGAAAAGATCTAAATCTCGACCAGGTCAGCACCGGAAACGCCTGGGTCTATAGAAATTATCTGAAAGATCTTCAACCGGGAGATAAAAACCTCTATTTGAAAGCTGAGGACAATGCGCGCGCAAAGAGAATCGGCTTATGGGCGGACCCCAATCCACAGAACCCTCGCGATTGGAGGAGAGAGCATCCAAGGAATTAAGACTGCAATAGTTAGCAAAACAAAGCCTGCCGAAGGGCAGGCAAAATAAAAGGCCGTCTTTGTTGAAGATTCGGCCTTTCTTGTCGGTTAATTCAGCATTTGCTTGTCCGGGAAATCCGGATTTTTCTCGAAACACTGAGGAGCAACCAAAATCGCTACTTTTCCTTCGTCTCCGCGAATGGATTCGGTTAGGAAAGGAATGCTAAGAGGCGACTCCCCGCCGACAGGCTTCGGATCCTGCATGGAAACCAAGATTTCAGGAACACTGGTCAGGAGGGCTTCTGAGCCTTTTTTCAGCCAATATCTCGGAAATTCATTCGTGAAAAAGGATAAGGTCGATTCGGCAAGTTCTAGTTCTTCGACATTGGCCATTTTTCGGCTGCCGATATACTCCAGATTTGCCACCAAATTATCTAATCTGCTCGGGACAATGCAGTGCTTGAGCATATTCATCGCTACCGGTTTGAAACGGTAAACCGGAAACGGATCGTATTTCTCATCCTCAAAGTCGATATCTTTGCCCTTGAAGGAGCAGAAGTCATCAGGATTGTCTATCGTCATTTTTATGCCCGTACTTCTAAAACTACTTGCATCCATATTATCAAAGAGTTTTGATTCTTGTTGGTTACCGATAACTGAATTAGACGCCAAATGAAAAACGCCCCGAAGGGCGTTTTGAGAGGGTTTCAAATCGGATTAACCGATATTGATTGGACTATGAATGTTCTTCGCAAAAGCGCGAACATTAAAGCTTCGATTCCACATGAAGGCTAAGAAGCCGACGAAGCAGACTGCTGTTGTGCCGAAGCTGATGATCCAGCTGCCTTTGCTGAAGCCGGCAGCCACGTAACCCACGAAGCAGCAGCAAGCTACAAACCAAGCATACGGTAGCTGTGTTGAAACGTGCGAAATGTGACTGCATCCGCTGCCCGCGCTCGACAGAATCGTCGTGTCTGAAATCGGAGAGCAGTGGTCACCGAAAACAGAGCCGGCTAATGTGGCAGACAAGCAGACGATGGTAAGAGAGGGATCGACGGCAGCTGCAACCGGCACAGCGATCGGGATCAGGATACCGAAAGTACCCCAGGCAGTACCAGTGGAGAAACTCAGGAATGCGGCAACGAGGAAGATCGCGGCAGGAAGGAAAAGGTCAAGACCGGAACCGCTGGAAACCATACCTTGAACAAAAGTTTGGGTAGTAAGCAGGTCGCGGCAAACACCGGAAAGCGTCCAAGCCAAAACCAAAATCACGTTGGCAGGAAGCATGAGTTTCATACCCTCGATGGTGCCTTCCATGAAGTTATGGAAAGAAACCACGCGGCGCGGGATGTACATGATGAATGCAACGCCTAAGGCACCGAAGGAAGCCCAAACCAGAGCTTTGGAAGCGGAGCAGTTGCCGAGCGCAGCAGCGACTGTGTGATAGGCAGCATCTTTACCCCAGTACCCGCCGTCATAAAGAAGGGCGAGAACAGCAAAAACGATCAAAGCAATGAGAGGAAGAAGCATGTCCCAAATCGTGCCTTTATCACTTTGCGCATGTTTGGGTTTCTCGACGGTGGCTCCGCTGCCTTTATCTTCTACTGACTTAAGGAGAGCGTTTTCTTCTGCTTTTTTCATCGGACCGAAGTCACGATTGGTCCAGGAAAGATAAAGAACTAAAAGCAGGCAGAAAATTGCGTAGAAGTTGTAGGGAATTGTCGAGACGAATGCCTGGAAGTCACTCTGGAAAGCGCCTGTGGATTTCAAAGAACTTCCCACGGCGGCAGCCCAAGAAGAAACCGGAGCGATGATACACATCGGAGCTGCTGTCGAGTCGATGATGTAAGCCAGCTTCTCGCGGGAGACACGATAAGAGTCGGTGAGCGGTTTCATGACCGTACCGACAGTCAGGCAGTTGAAGTAGTCGTCAATGAAGATGAAGAAGCTCAGACCGCAGGTGGCAAGAACCGATGTTTCTCGGTTTTTGATTTTTCTTCGGGCAATTTCACCGTATTTCTTAGTGCCCCCTGACATGTTCAGAACATAGACAAGTGCTCCTAAAAGAGTACAGAAGAGAAGGATCTGGAAGTCGACTTTTTGGCCCATGAGCGAAAAAGTAACGTCAAGCATCTTGATTAAAGGATCAGGCATGCCGGAGCCGAATGTGTAAATGGCGGCGCCGGAGAAGATGCCGATCAATAAAGAAGAAAACACTTCTTTGGTGATCAGAGCAAGGACGATGGCAATGATTGGAGGCAGGATTGATAACCAGCCGGCTGCATAAGGTTCCATGGTCGAAGGTTTAAATAAGTTATTAATGGATATTGGGGATTGTAATTGATTGTTTTCGGTCAACCCCGCATTTGCGGAAAAATTACCGCACAATCCAGAAATAAACCGTGATTAAGCGATATCAGGCACCCGTTTGTCAGTGATATCGATTAAGGATATGGAGTGAAAGTCCAGTTGTCCAAGAGAATAGGCAGATTGAGAATTCTATGTTTCTGGACTTTTAGGCAAGAAAAAAGCCAGACCCGAAAGCCCGGCTTTGGATTTTCAATCTCTCGTTAGGCGAGACTGAATCCCGACAAATTACATAACGCGGCTGCGGTATTCGTCGGTTCTTGTGTCGATTTCGATCTTGTCGCCGGTGTTAACGAAAGCCGGAACCTGAACGATGTGGCCTGTGGCCAGCTTGGCTGGTTTCATGACTTTGCCGGAAGTATCGCCTTTGACAGCAGGTTCGGTGTAAACAACTTCACGAACCAGGATTGTCGGGAGTTCGATGGAGATGGGGCGGCCGTTGTAAAGAACAACTTCAGCCTTCATGCCGTCTTCAAGATATTTGAGGACGTCTTCCATAACTTCGGCTTCGACTTCGTACTGGTTGTATTCGTCGTCCATCCAAACATAAAGAGGATCGCCGAAGTAGGAGTAAGAAACTTCTTTCTTGTCGAGGATAATGTCTTCGAAACGGTCATCAGCACGATAAACAGTTTCGGTACCGCCGTTGGAAAGAAGGTTCTTCATTTTGAGTTTGACAGTGGAGGCACCGCGGCCGCCCTTGCTGTATTCAGACTTCAAAATGACCATCGGAGTGTTGTTGATCATCACGACGTTGCCGACGCGAAGTTCTTGTGCTGTTTTCATATTAATACTTAAAAATGAAAGGTTAATGTCTGCGGTCGCTGTGAATAACGGCCGAACTAAAATTTTTTAAAACAAAGATTTTAGCTTTAAAAACAGTGCTCCGTCAAAATTTTGGTACCGTCTCTTGCAACTTCTAACGATCTTTCGAGAATGTCTGAAGGAATATGTTGTGGAAGAAGAAACCTTCCTCCATAGTGGATAGAGTCTTCTTGAAAACAGGCATTAGATTTTGCTTTTCACAAAGCTGAGAAGGTTGTCTGCGAGGGAACCTAAGGAAACCAAATGGTCTCTCCAGTGCTGGGCGGCTTCTTTCATAAGAGGCAACTCATGGCACCATCGCTCCCAACAGCAAGTTAAGTCTCTAGAGGACTTATTCCAGGATAAATTCATATCTATCCAAGTTTGATAACTCTCTCCGTAATAAGGGCGGATTCTCTCGCCGAAGGCTTCTAATTTTTTAATGTGCGTTTCTTCGGTTTGAGGGTAGATATTCCAGATGAACGGCTTACCGGATAACTGAGCCCTGACGAAAGAGTCCTCTCCGCGAATGATTAAAGAATCCGAGGCCCATAAAAATTTGTCAAATTCAGATTGAGGAACCATCTTTGAAACTCCAAACTGAATATTTCGGGATGGATGTTCCTCATAAAGCTTGGACAGAATATCAGTAGCTGCACCCTTCGGAAGAAGCAGATTGATTTCTTTGCCGCGCTGCCGGAGTGCTTTATAAAATTCAGCCAACGGCGCGCCGGGATAGCAAAAGACGAAAACCGTGAACAGGGCGGGGTCCAGATTGAAACTCTCTAAGAATTTATTTCTGTCTTTTGCAAAACGTTCTTGTCTTATAAATAGATCTTTCTCGATCATTAGGCCGCCGGTCTTTTTCGTGACGCCGGGAAAGAAATAATATTTATTGACGTTTAAGGACGGATGTGGAGAGGGCAGACTATGGCAGCCTTCCACCCAGTCTTCGGCTGATAAGTATTCAAGGTTGATCCAAATCGGCTGCGGACGCGCGGCTGCAATTTTATGCTCGAATGCGATCGGGAGGCGGCATCCGAAGGTCTCTATGACAACTTGGGACGGCTCGCTCGTTTCCGCGTCCTTCCAGTCGTGAATTTCCACGCCTTGGACAAGGCACGGTAATTTTTTTGGGTCTAAGCCGGCCGTGATTTTAGAAAGCGTTTCTGCATCATTAATATAGAGCTTCACCGGAAAACCGTGCTCGCAGGAAAAAATGGAGGCCAACCTCCAGCAGACTCCGGCATCACCGAAATTGTCGATAACGTCACAGAAAATATCGATGGTCATGCTTTCTAGAAAATAGATTGGAAAAAATATCTCTCAATCTTAACCTTAACTCAAGAAAAACAATCGATGCGGTCGAAGCTGCGCAACGATTGGTTACGCCAATTTTTTGCGATGTTCGATAGTATTTTGTCTTTTAGACCAAAGTGATACAACTCAGAGCACCAGCATCTGGCTGCTTCCTATAATTTAGGAAATGTTGATTGACTGTCGACACGTATTTAATTAAATCCGTATTCAAGTTCAAAAAGACCTACCAAAGGTATATGGAAACTGCTCTTAAAGAAACTGAAGGAAAGCTTGTGAACCTGCCGGACAAGAAATTTGATTCGGCCGAGTTTTTAAAGAATCTGCCTCATTTGCCTGGCGTTTATCGATATTTCGATAAAGACGGTAATTTGCTTTACGTAGGCAAAGCAAGGGACTTGAAGCGCCGCGTCTCCAGTTACTTCCAAAAAACGCTAGCGCCTCGTACCAAACTGATGGTAGATCAGATTGCGAGCGCACAAATCACGGTCGTGAACAGCGAAGCCGAGGCTTTGATTCTTGAATCGAACCTGATTAAGACTCAGGATCCCCGCTTCAATATTCTTTTCCGTGACGATAAGTCGTATCCGTACCTTAAATTAAGTTCCGGAGAGTATCCGCGCTTGTCTTATTACCGCGGAGCGCTCGATAAACGCAATTCATATTTCGGCCCGTATCCCAATGCGAATGCGGCTAAAGACACCATGCTTTTGCTGCAGAAGGTTTTTCAGCTGAGAACTTGTGAGACTTCTGTTTTTAATAACCGCTCCCGTCCTTGCCTGCTTTACCAGATCGGGCGCTGCAGCGGAGGATGCTGTAAAAAAGTGTCGCCGGAGGAATACGGTAAGTCGGTTGACCTAGCAAAAGAATTTCTAAGAGGAGATTCTCAAAAGGTCCAGGAAGATCTGACTCGCAGAATGAACGAGTACTCGCAGAAACTCGACTTTGAGCGGGCAGCTGTAATGAGAGATCACTTGGCAGCGATTTCCAATGTCATTCATCAGCAGTCTATGGAAGCTGCGCCGGATGCCAATGCAGACATTATTGCCGCGGTTGCCGCTCAAGGCGAAGTATGTGTGAATTTAGCGATGGTTCGAGGAGGTCGTCATCTTGGTGACAAGGCATCTTTCCCATCTTTAGGTCGGAATGCCGAATTACCGGAACTTGAAGAAGTGCTTGAGGCATTCATTACTCATCACTACACGCAGATGGATGTGCCTCCCGTGGTCATTATCAATCTGGAAGAGCGTTCTCCAAGAATTGAAGAGCTCCTCAATACGATTGCCGGTAAGAAGGTTAGTGTCATCTACCGTCCTCAGAATATTCGCAGAAAATGGCTTGAACTCGCTGTCACCAATGCCAAAGTCTCATTGGGACGCAAAGTTGCGGAAGAGGGTAGTCAGAAGAAAAGAATCGGGGCATTGGTTCAGGAATTGGGACTGGATATCCCTGAGTCCGAGTATGAAGATTTTCGTGTTGAGTGTTTCGATATTAGCCATAGTTCGGGCGAAGCAACCCAAGCATCCTGCGTAGTTTTTGCCGGAAACCGCATGGACAGCTCTCAATACAGAAGGTTCAACATCAAAGACGTCACGGCGGGCGACGACTATGCTGCGATGAAACAGGTTCTGACTCGAAGATATCAAAGAGTTGCTAACGGTGAGGCCACTCTGCCGAATATTGTTCTCGTAGACGGCGGGCGCGGACAAGTTAAGATGGCCTGCGAAGTCTTTGACGAATTAGGTTTGGATAAAAACGTCATTGTTGGTGTTGCAAAAGGCGAGGGAAGAAAGGTTGGACTGGAAGAATTGGTTTTTCCGGACCCAAATAAAGAACCTCTCAAACTCGGACAAGAATCACCTGCGCTGATGCTGATTGCCCAAATTCGTGACGAAGCGCACCGTTTTGCTATTACCGGTATGAGAGCGAAGCGGGCTAAGGCTAGAAATTATTCTAGAATTGAGGATCTTGAGGGAGTCGGTTCGAAAAGAAGACAAAAACTTCTTGAGCGGTTCGGCAGCTTGAAAGTGTTGTCCAACGCATCCGTGGAGGACATCGCAAGTGTAGATGGCATCTCTCAAACTTTAGCCAGACAAATTTACGCACAGTTGCATGGACAAATCAGTTAAAAAAGTACGAATCAATATTCCGATGGTCCTTACATGGACTCGTATTGCATTGATTCCGTTAATCGTCGGCGTCTTCATGATTCCGACTTCAGTTCTAAGTATGCATTCGCAGAATTTGCTCGGATGTATTTTCTTTATTGTCGCGGCGGTTACGGACGCCTTGGACGGCTTTATCGCCAGACGTTATGGGATGGGCACAACACTCGGGGCATTCTTGGATCCTGTGGCTGACAAGCTTATGGTTAGCGCGGCATTAATCGTTCTTCTTGCCTTCGGACGCGTTGATATGCTGGTAGCGCTGGTAATTATCGGAAGAGAAATTACCGTTTCAGCTCTGCGTGAATGGATGGCTAGAGTCGGTGAGTCCGGAAAGGTAAAAGTTAATTGGTTTGGAAAGATCAAAGCAATCGCTCAGATGGTTTCTATTCCGATGCTTCTTTATTTTGATCCGATCGGCGCATGGAATGTCTACCTTACGGGAACCATTCTGATTTATATCGCTGCAATCCTGACGATTTATTCCATGTTCGTCTATTTGAAAGCGGCTGCACCTTTCTTTTCAAGCGAACCGAAGCAAAAATAGTATTCATTGAAGAGTTTTGTATGAGCCGGAGTCGAGAAAGACTTCGGCTTTTATTTTTAAATGAAAGGTTGCATACGAAGTTTTACATTTAATGCAACTGTTTGAATTTAATAGATAAAGGATGATTTTTTGAAAAAATGACATAGATCCTCGTTGACAGAAGCGATTTAAGCAAGGATAATTCATCCTCGTTCGGAACGATGAGTTTCGCATTGTGAAAAGAAATTTTACAGTTTGAAACGAACTGTCGAGTTGACAAGAAATTTTAAGTCTGTAGAATTTCAATCCTTCGCTCACGAAACTGAGCGGCGGCGAAAGCCGAAATGATCTTTAAAAATTTATCGACGACCGATAAGAGCGGGCACTAAGAAGTCTGCGGTAAAAACTGCAAATTTAAATTGCTCGATCTTATTGGAGAAGAAGGAGTAGAAAATACTCCGTCAAACACCAAGCAAGAGTAATTCGAGCGACAACACAAGATTAAACAATAGAGTTTGATCCTGGCTCAGATTGAATGCTGGCGGAACGCTTTACACATGCAAGTCGAACGGTAACGCGGGGAGAAGCTTGCTTCTCTCCGGCGACGAGTGGCGAACGGGTGAGTAATACATCGGAACGTGTCCGCTCGTGGGGGACAACCAGCCGAAAGGTTGGCTAATACCGCATGAGTTCTACGGAAGAAAGAGGGGGACCCGCAAGGGCCTCTCGCGAGCGGAGCGGCCGATGACTGATTAGCCGGTTGGTGAGGTAACGGCTCACCAAAGCAACGATCAGTAGCTGGTCTGAGAGGACGACCAGCCACACTGGGACTGAGACACGGCCCAGACTCCTACGGGAGGCAGCAGTGGGGAATTTTGGACAATGGGCGCAAGCCTGATCCAGCTATTCCGCGTGTGGGATGAAGGCCCTCGGGTTGTAGACCACTTTTGTAGAGAACGAAAAGACACCTTCGAATAAAGGGTGTTGCTGACGGTACTCTAAGAATAAGCACCGGCTAACTACGTGCCAGCAGCCGCGGTAATACGTAGGGTGCGAGCGTTAATCGGAATTACTGGGCGTAAAGGGTGCGCAGGCGGTTGAGTAAGACAGATGTGAAATCCCCGAGCTTAACTCGGGAATGGCATATGTGACTGCTCGACTAGAGTGTGTCAGAGGGAGGTGGAATTCCACGTGTAGCAGTGAAATGCGTAGATATGTGGAAGAACACCGATGGCGAAGGCAGCCTCCTGGGACATAACTGACGCTCAGGCACGAAAGCGTGGGGAGCAAACAGGATTAGATACCCTGGTAGTCCACGCCCTAAACGATGTTAACTAGTTGTTGGGAAGTAAAATTCTCAGTAACGCAGCCAACGCGAGAAGTTAACCGCCTGGGAAGTACGGTCGCAAGACTAAAACTCAAAGGAATTGACGGGGACCCGCACAAGCGGTGGATGATGTGGATTAATTCGATGCAACGCGAAAAACCTTACCTACCCTTGACATGTCAGGAAGCTCTTGTAATGAGAGCGTGCCCGCAAGGGAGCCTGAACACAGGTGCTGCATGGCTGTCGTCAGCTCGTGTCGTGAGATGTTGGGTTAAGTCCCGCAACGAGCGCAACCCTTGTCACTAGTTGCTACGAAAGGGCACTCTAGTGAGACTGCCGGTGACAAACCGGAGGAAGGTGGGGATGACGTCAAGTCCTCATGGCCCTTATGGGTAGGGCTTCACACGTCATACAATGGTCGGAACAGAGGGCAGCGAAGCCGTGAGGCGGAGCCAATCCCAGAAAACCGATCGTAGTCCGGATTGCAGTCTGCAACTCGACTGCATGAAGTCGGAATCGCTAGTAATCGCGGATCAGCATGCCGCGGTGAATACGTTCCCGGGTCTTGTACACACCGCCCGTCAAACAATGGGAGTGGTGTTTACCAGAAGTCGTTAGCCTAACCGCAAGGAGGGCGGCGACCACGGTGAGCACCGTGACTAATGTTAAGTCGTAACAAGGTAGCCGTACCGGAAGGTGCGGCTGGATCACCTCCTTTCAAGTAAAGCAGTATGAGCTCAGAAGTTCTGAGTGTCCGCTCTTATCGGAAGTCGATAAAGATTTGAAGACAAGCCCGAGACCGTGGGTCTTTAGCTCAGCTGGTTAGAGCACCGTCTTGATAAGGCGGGGGTCGATGGTTCGAGTCCATCAAGACCCACCATGGCACTTCTTGACGGGGGTATAGCTCAGCTGGGAGAGCACCTGCTTTGCAGGCAGGGGGTCAACGGTTCGATCCCGTTTACCTCCACCACGAGATATACGGGCAAGTCAAAAAACAAGATGAAAGGGCTTCACGGAGCTTTTTGATATTGTCTTTTGACAATGTGTTCTTTAACAATTCGGAATAATCAATCTAACGTTTAAGCTGATTTGATGAGAGTCAGCGAGAACGGGTAGTGATAAGAAATCTTTACAAAGAGAGAAACTTTGAGATTTCTCAAGCAAAGACATACAAGCATATGGCATGAGAACGAGAGTTGCTTGTGACCCGGCCGGGCAATAGGCGGCAGGGTTATAGGATCAAGTGACTAAGTGCATGCGGCGGATGCCTTGGCGATCACAGGCGAAGAAAGACGCGGCAGCCTGCGAAAAGCTGCGGGGAGCTGGCAAACGAGCTTTGATCCGCAGATATCTGAATGGGGGAACCCACACCGCAAGGTGTATCCGTAACTGAATACATAGGTTACGGAGGCGAACGAGGAGAACTGAAACATCTAAGTATCCTCAGGAAAAGAAATCAACCGAGATTCCGGCAGTAGCGGCGAGCGAACCCGGAGGAGCCTAGCTTTTGATAGTACGAACTTTAGCCGAAAGGTCCTGGAAAGGCCTGCTATAGTGGGTGATAGCCCCGTAGGCGAAAGAGTTGGTACGGTACTAAGGAAGCGAGAAGTAGAGCGGGACACGTGGAATCCTGTTCGAAGACGGGGGGACCATCCTCCAAGGCTAAATACTCGTGATCGACCGATAGTGAACCAGTACCGTGAGGGAAAGGCGAAAAGAACCCCGGGAGGGGAGTGAAATAGAACCTGAAACCGCATGCATACAAACAGTAGGAGCCTCGTCAGAGGTGACTGCGTACCTTTTGCATAATGGGTCAGCGACTTACATTCTGTGGCGAGCTTAACCGAATAGGGGAGGCGCAGCGAAAGCGAGTTCGAAATGAGCGTCCAGTCGCAGGGTGTAGACCCGAAACCAGATGAGCTATCCATGGCCAGGTTGAAGGTGTGGTAACACACACTGGAGGACCGAACCGACTAGTGTTGCAAAATTAGCGGATGAGCTGTGGATAGGGGTGAAAGGCCAAACAAATCTGGAGATAGCTGGTTCTCCCCGAAAACTATTGAGGTAGTGCCTCGTGTGTCGCTCCAGGGGGTAGAGCACTGTTTTGGCTAGGGGGACATGGAGTCTTACCAAACCAAGGCAAACTCCGAATACCTGGAAGCGTGAGCACGGGAGACAGAGCACCGGGTGCTAACGTCCGGACTCAAAAGGGAAACAACCCAGACCGCCGGCTAAGGTCCCAAATAACAGCTAAGTGGAAAACGAAGTGGAAAGGCCGTGACAACCAGGAAGTTGGCTTAGAAGCAGCCATCCTTCAAAGAAAGCGTAATAGCTCACTGGTCGAGTCCTTCTGCGCGGAAGATGTAACGGGGCTAAGCTGTTAACCGAAGCCGCGGATGCACTGGTTATCCAGTGCGTGGTAGGGGAGCGTTCTGTAAGTCTGCGAAGGCGGTTCGAGAGGACTGCTGGAGATATCAGAAGTGCGAATGCTGACATGAGTAACGTTAAAGCAGGTGAAAAGCCTGCTCGCCGTAAGCCCAAGGATTCCTGCTCTACGTTCATCGGAGCAGGGTGAGTCGGCTCCTAAGGTCAGGCCGAAAGGCGTAGCCGATGGGAATCAGGTTAATATTCCTGAACCTGCGTCAGATGCGATGGGGGGACGGAGCATGGAAGATCATCCGGGTGTTGGAAGTCCCGGTTGTTTAGCGTAGGAGGTCTGCAGGCAAATCCGCAGACGCATCTCCAAGGCAAAGACACGTGCCGCCACGGCGGCGAAGTGATCGGAAGTGCTTCCAAGAAAAGCCTCTAAGCCCCAGTCTGACGCGGACCGTACCGCAAACCGACACTGGTGGGCGAGCTGAATATGCTCAGGCGCTTGAGAGAACTCGGGAGAAGGAACTCGGCAAATTGACACCGTAACTTCGGAAGAAGGTGTGCCGTAGTACCGTGAGAGGAGAGACACCTTGAGCGGGAAACGGTCTCAGAGAATAGGTGGCTGCGACTGTTTATTAAAAACACAGCACTCTGCAAAGTCGAAAGACGACGTATAGGGTGTGATGCCTGCCCGGTGCTGGAAGATTAATTGATGGGGTGAGAGCCCTTGATCGAAGTCCCAGTAAACGGCGGCCGTAACTATAACGGTCCTAAGGTAGCGAAATTCCTTGTCGGGTAAGTTCCGACCTGCACGAATGGCATAACGATGGCCACACTGTCTCCTCCCGAGACTCAGTGAAGTTGAAATGTTTGTGATGATGCAATCTACCCGCGGCTAGACGGGAAGACCCCATGAACCTTTACTGCAGCTTTGCATTGAACTGTGAACCGATTTGTGTAGGATAGGTGGGAGGCAGAGAAGAGGCCACGCCAGTGGTCTTGGAGCCGACCTTGAAATACCACCCTGATTTGTTTGCGGTTCTAACCACGGACAGTGATCCTGTCTTGGGACCGTGCATGGTAGGCAGTTTGACTGGGGCGGTCTCCTCCTAAAGGGTAACGGAGGAGTACGAAGGTACGCTAGGTACGGTCGGAAATCGTGCTGATAGTGCAATGGCAAAAGCGTGCTTGACTGCGAGAGCAACAACTCGAGCAGATGCGAAAGCAGGTCATAGTGATCCGGTGGCTCTGAATGGAAGGGCCATCGCTCAACGGATAAAAGGTACTCTGGGGATAACAGGCTGATACCGCCCAAGAGTTCATATCGACGGCGGTGTTTGGCACCTCGATGTCGGCTCATCTCATCCTGGGGCTGTAGTCGGTCCCAAGGGTATGGCTGTTCGCCATTTAAAGAGGTACGTGAGCTGGGTTTAAAACGTCGTGAGACAGTTTGGTCCCTATCTGCCGTGGGCGTTGGAAGATTGACGGGGGCTGCTCCTAGTACGAGAGGACCGGAGTGGACGCACCTCTGGTGTACCGGTTGTCACGCCAGTGGCATTGCCGGGTAGCTAAGTGCGGAAGAGATAACCGCTGAAAGCATCTAAGCGGGAAACTTGCCTGAAGATGAGTCTTCCCGGAGGTTGAACCTCCCTCAAGAGTCGTCCGAGACCAGGACGTCGATAGGTCAGGTGTGTAAGCGCTGTAAGGCGTTGAGCTAACTGATACTAATTGCTCGTGAGGCTTGATCCTATAACCGTGTTGCTTGTGACCGGTGTGCGTTGTAGGTTGGAAGCGAAGAGAGAGATCAGAGAGACTCGAAAGTAAAGCGAGTCACGAAAGTAGAAAAGATTATTCCGAATTGACCGGTTTTAAGCCCGGAGGCCATAGCAGGGTGGAACCACTCCTTCCCATCCCGAACAGGACAGTGAAACGCCTCCACGCCGATGATAGTGAGTTGTATTTCTTGCGAAAGTAGGTAGTCTCCGGGCTCTCCATAAAAGACAAACCTCTTGGACCTAACCGTTCAAGAGGTTTTTGTTTATCCGCAGCCCGCAAAAATAAAACCTCGGTTTTCAGACCGAGGTTCGTAAAGCGGATTGCTTCTTAGAAGAATGTTAGCGGAGAAGCCAAATTCTTCAATAAAGCTATGACGCTGTAAGCGGCGGATTTGCTGTTCTTTTTGTTTTCCGGATCAGGCTGAGAAACAAAGAAAAGCTCGGAGTGCATAATGTCATTGGACAATGTAATTCTGTGGCTGACTTCTGTAATGCCGGGCTTGCTGATCAAGCGGACTTTTGCATCTTTTGCTTCGGTTGCCAATGCGGTGGCGACGGAAACGTTAACGTTTCTCGGGAAGCCGCGGATAGCGTCATGAACGTTGCCGTCGAAAATCAACTGTTCTTCAGTCTCGGAGACTGTCTTGCCTTCCATGTAAGGTGTGCCGATGTAGCTTTCGGGCGGTTTAATACTTTCGATCTGTACCTTGGGATTGCCTACGACAGCATAAGTTTCCATTAGGTCCATACCGCCGATTGCGCCGCTGGTGATGTAGATCTTTCTTTCGTATTGGCGGGCAACGCGAACTAAGTGATCTCTAAATTTCTCGTCATCTAAGGCACCGACAGAAGAAATGATCAGATCGGCCCCTGCTTCGAGAATTTCTTCTGCATACGTTTCAACGGCTTCAATACCGGCAAATTCAACAACGATATCCGGTGCCAATTCAAGCATGTCATCGACTGTATATGCGGCACGTCCGCCGACCCGATTGGCTAATTCAACGGCGTGTTCGTGGTTTTTGGCGCACACAGAAGTAACGAAATAATCGTTGCCTAAATGCTTCGGAGCGTTCAAGCAGAAGATCTGGCTCTGCGCTCCGCATCCCAAAACGGCTAATTTCTTCATTTTTCATTCCCATCACTTAGATTAAGCCTATCCATTCTACATGGAGGAGAAATACATTTTTACGATATTGAGCGCAATTGTGGTCAACTGATTGCTTGATTTGACGGGCTTTTAGAGAGAAACGATTTACCGAAACTTGTCAGCGGAATGCCGACTTTTTTAATGCTTTCTGCGATTTCGGTTATACACTCCTTGGCTTCGTCGCTCAGTTCTTTTTCCGACTTAGGCCAGAAAACCGAAAATGGTATGGTCAAAGGGACGTCAATCGGAATTGCCTTGCAGTCATCACTCACACTGATAGCAGCTAAAAGGTCCGTAATGTGAACGCCGGCGTTTCTTTTGACCATTCGAAGCGCAACCTGCGTCGAGGAAATTTCTCCCACAACTTGATCCTCTGTAAGATCCGGCGTCAACGTGTCCGTCAGCTTTCTTTCTAGCATGTCATGAGAAAGCAGAATGAAATCTTCGTCTTTGTAATCCGCAGGTGCGACTTTGTCCTTCTCAGATAAGGGATTCTGTTTGGAAACGACGAGGCGCATCGGCAGCCGAGCCATGATTCGTTTTTCTAAATCATCATGGTCCGATAGAAGCGTCCCGAAACCAATGTCGAAGGGATGAGAATATTTTGAGTAATACATATCCCGACTATCGTGGATATCTATCGTCACCTTTAAAACTTTTTCATGACGTTTGAGGACTTTAGTGATGGCGGGAAGAGTGACGTCGCTGCAGTGTCTTGCCATAACAGCGGTTCGCAGCAGTCGTCTTTTTGCTTTCTGATGAGCAGAATAATCTTCCAGCACTTTCCAGGCTTTCATCGCTTCATGGGCCACCCGGTAAAAATTATTACCTTCCTCCGATAAAACCAACTGCTTGTTCCCTCTCTCAAATAACTTGACGCCAAGACGATCCTCCAGCTGAGAGAGCATTCGGCTGGCGGCCGAAGAAGAGAGGTTTAATTTGTTTGAAGCTGCGAGCAGAGAACCACTTTCGGCAATGGCACAAAAAAGTTTAACTGCTCTCGATTTCATTTCCATTTTTGCAACTCGAGGCTCAATAATTGCACTTTACGAAATATACATAAAAACTCATAATGTTGCCATAGCGAAAACGGAGTCTTCTCTTGTTTCAGCTAGAAATGGATCATCTTTAACCGCCTTCTTCTCGAATGGCGGTTTTTTTTCACATTTCTACTGAGTCTAAGAATTTTGGGCCGGAAGAAAGTAAAAATTAATTTCAAATTTGAGATATGATCGCAGAAGAAGATGGGTTACTTGCTCTTCTACTGGACAAAAAATAATCCTCAAACGTACAAACAAGGAATAAGGTTCGAAAAAAGAAGAAACTAATTTCCTGCTTTTAAATCTCACAAGGAATGATATGAGAATCCAAATTTCAGTTGCTGCAATGCTTCTCTCGCTTAGTGCAGTTTCTCAAGCTGCTATGTTTGAACCGGTGCCAGAGCCAACGATCGCTCCTCAAGATCAGGCGAAAGTTGAGCTAGGAAAAATGCTTTGGTTTGACCCAAGGTTGTCCAAATCTGGTTTTATTTCCTGCAACAGCTGCCATAATTTATCTACTGGAGGTGTTGATAATTTGAAGACCTCTGTCGGACACGGTTGGCAGCAAGGCCCAATTAATTCGCCCACGGTTCTCAATGCGGAGAAACAAATCGCTCAGTTCTGGGACGGAAGAGCCGCAAACTTAGAGGAGCAGGCAGGAGGGCCGATTGCCAATCCTAAAGAGATGGCCTCGACGCATGAATTAGCTGTCCAGGTCATTGACTCCATTCCAGGATACAAGCCTTATTTTAAAAAAGCCTTCGGAACCGACAAGGTTACAATCAAAGAAATAACGGATGCTTTGGCTGCCTTCGAGAAAACATTAACTACACCCAACTCTCCTTTTGACCGTTATCTGAAGGGAGACAAAGCGGCTTTGACTCCACAGCAGATTAAAGGTTTTGAACTTTTTAAAACATCCGGCTGTACGATTTGCCACAATGGACCTTTGCTTGGAGGTTCTTCTTATCAGAAACTTGGTGTAGTTAAACCTTATCAAACAACTAACACTGCTCAAGGTCGAATTGAGATTACGAAGAAAGATCAAGATCGCATGACCTTTAAAGTCCCACAATTGAGAAATATTGAGCTCACTTACCCGTACTTCCATGACGGAGAGGCGAAAACCCTTGAGGATGCAGTTCGCATAATGGGTGAGGTTCAGTTAGGTAAGACTTACACGCCTGAACAGCTAGCTGATATTGTCGCGTGGATGAAGTCATTGACAGGAGATCAGCCGAAGATTGTTCTTCCTATTCTTCCGCCTAATGGTAAAAATACGCCTCAGTTTGATCCCTGGAAGAAAGACTAATTTCCTTTGACTGTGTAGTGCGCAAAACCCAATTTAAAGTTGGGTTTTGCCTTCTTTAAAGTTAAAAAATAATCGCATCCTAACGCGGCAGCACAGGTTCTGAATGTTCTCAAAAAGTAAGAGGATTATTTTCTCCATCGGACATTTCGTGAAAAAATTTTGACTAGGCACCTAATTTTGTAATTGTGAGGAGAGGCAGGATTGTGCTAGAGCTTCAAATTAAAGACCTTTGCGTAGGTTATAACGGGAAAGAAATACTCCACAATATTTCCTTAGATATTGAGAACGGATCGTTCATAGCGATAGTTGGCCCGAGCGGTGCTGGCAAAAGCACGCTTTTAAAACAAATCAACAGACTAGACCCTGGAAAAACCGGCGGTTCGATTCTTTGGCGAGGGAAAGACGTTGACGATTACGATGTTCATGAGTTAAGACGAAATTTGGCTTATGTGTTCCAAAAGGCTGTGATGTTTAATGGAACAACGGAAGAAAACATCAAACTTTCTCTTAAGTACGGTCATGAATTTAAACCGGATGAAATAGAGGCTCTCTATCAGACGGTCTTGGAAGAAGCAAGTATCTCTCAAGACATCTTGGATACCCCTGCCCAGGACTTATCCGGCGGCCAGCAACAGCGGGTAGGAATTGCTCGTGTACTGCTGATGGGATCTCCTGTTTTGCTTTTAGATGAACCGACAGCATCTTTGGATGTAGAGACCAGCAATAAATTCTGCCAAACTTTAAAGCAGCTAAAAGGAGGTCCGGCGGCCAAGGACGGCAAAAAACGGACTTTCTTAATGATTACGCATCGGTTGGAGGAGGCGAAATTTTTAGCAGATAAGATTTTGATGATTGAAGCCGGACACATTGTGGAATATACAGACTGCGAAACTTTTTTTACACATCCTCAAACGCAGCGAGCAGCTGAGTTCCTTAAAGCGCAGGCTTTGTAAAATACCAGCAGCTGCTACAGGACCTGTCTTCTTTGGCAGGTCTTTTGTTTCTGGCAGTATTCCGACAAGGAGGACGACTGGCAGAAGAACGTCATCAAATGTCGTAAGACGATCCAAAATAACAATGAACGGTCAATTTATCTCAAAGGAAAACAACAATGAGACTTCTTCATACCTCTGACTGGCATCTTGGAAAAAGATTATTCGATAAAGAACGTTATGACGTTTTTGAAAAATTCTTAGCGTGGTTGCTGAGTACGATCCGACAAGAACGGGTGGATACGTTAATTGTTGCCGGTGATATTTTTGATACCGCAGTCCCGACGAACAAAAGTCTCAGACTCTATTACGACTTTTTATCTCAGCTGACGAGCAGTGAATGCCGCCATGTTGTGATTGTCTCCGGAAACCATGATTCACCGACCTTGCTTGAGGCTCCGAAAGGAATCTTGGAGAACTTTGGTGTTCACGTCATAGGCGGAGCTGAAAGTCCTGAAGACGAAGTTATTGAACTGAAGGATAAAGCGGGAAATCTGGAAGGCGTTGTTTGTGCAGTGCCTTTCCTCAGAGAAAGAGACATTTTGCGATTGAAGGATGATTCAACACTTTCTCGCGCCGAAGAGATTCAATTAGCTGTAGAAAATCATTACAAGAGTGTTGTTAAAGCGGCTATTGATAGGATGGGAGCCAAAAGAGTTCCTCTCATTGCTACCGGTCATTTGTTTACGGTCGGATCTCCTAAAGGAGAAGACGTTAACGAGCTTTATATAGGCGCAACCGGGGCCGTGCCTGTGAATATCTTTCCGTCGGAAATCGATTACTTGGCCCTTGGTCATATCCACCGCGCTTACAGCATCGGCGGTGACAAAACCAGAAATTACTGCGGTGCTCCGATTCCACTTACCTTTGAAGAGGCTAATCTTGAGAAACTCGTTCGGTTAGTTGATTTCGAACCCGATGAAATTAAGGTGGCGGATATTCAGGTGCCTAAGTTCGATAGATTGGTGAGCGTTCAAGGAAGCCAAACGGAAATTTCAACAAAACTAAAAGAGCTTTCAGGGCAAGACGAGAAAATCCTAGTGGAAGTGATTCATACCGGAAAAGCCAATGCAATAAACCTGACCGGTGAAGTCTCGGAACAGACATCGGGAACCAAGATTGAAGTATTAAGAGTTTTCGACGAAACCAAGAAAGCCAATTGTTTGGCTAATGATGGAGACGAGATGGAGATCGGTGAACTCACTTGGGAGAACGTCTTCGAGAAGAAACTGAAAAATGAGACGTTTGAAGGCGAAGTTTCTGAGGAGGAACTTTGGAATGCGTATAGAAATGCGTATTTCCAAATTTCTGAGTTGGCTGATGTGAATGCTCAATAACGCTTCCGGAAAGTAAAATGCAAATACTCAAACTCTCATTTGAAAACATCAATTCCTTGAAAGGCGCCTGGACGATTGATTTTCAAGCACCGGATTTCCGCTCAGGCATTTTTGCGATTGTCGGTCCGACCGGCAGCGGCAAGACCACGATTTTGGATGCGATTTGTTTGGCTCTTTACGGACATACACCTCGGATCGGCTCGATTACTCAGAATGCCAACGAAGTTATGAATCGGGACAGAGACAGCTGTCGGAGCAGCTTGGAGTTCCAAACGTTAAGCGGCCGTTACCGGGCTACCTGGAGTCAAAAGAAGCAGAAGAATTTTGATAAGACAGGCAAATACGGCCAGGTTGTTTCCACAATGGAAAAGTTCGGGGACGGCTGCTGGATCCCGATTACAGAAGGAAGTAAGGTAACCAGCAAAAAGCAGGAAGTTCAAAAAATCATCGGATTAAGCTTCGATCAATTTAAACGTTCGGTCATGCTTTCCCAGGGAGACTTTGCAGCTTTTCTCAAATCGAAACCGAATGAGAAAGCCCAAACGCTCGAACAGATAACCGGAACACAGGTTTATTCACTGCTTTCTACAAAAATTTATGTTCTTGCAGAACAACAAAAGAAGCTTTTTGCAGATAAACAGAGAGAAGTCGAACTGAGCCCCGTTCTTGACGATGCAGTTGTTCAGACAAAGCAAGAGCAGTTGAAAGGTATAACCGAAGAGGCGAAAGTCCTTGAAACTCAAATCAACAAAATTGAAAAAGAAATTCGCTGGGTTAGTGAGACTGCCGAGCTTAGGGATCAGTTTTTAAGGGTAAAGGACGAGCTTGAACGTTTGAAAGAAAGCCGGAATGAATTCTTTCAGAAAGAGAATGATGTCCGACTTGCAGAACGTGCTCAAAAAATTCTTCCAATATTTAGCTCGCTAATAGATAAGCAATCGCTCCGTGAAGACGCGATCAAAGAGAAGTCCTCTGCGGAGAACGAATTAGTTAACGCGACAAAATCTCTTAAAGAGAAAGAACTCAACTTCAAGGCAGCAGAGGAGGCCTTGAACAATGAGAACCTTCAAAAGCCGAAGAAATTAGCGCTGTTCTCGGAAACCGAGTCCTTGGACGTCGAAATTTCTCCGCTTATGAAATCCAGCAGACGCGCACAAGAAGAAAAAACTAAATTAGAAAAGGAGACTGCCGGTTGTGAGAGTCGTCTCAATAAAGCCCAAGAGGATATACGGAAGTTAGAAGAAGACCGTGAGAAACGAGATCGTGAGAAAAACGAAGACATTAAAGGCGCATTCCTTTATCAGCGGAAGGACGAATTAAGGGCCGGAAAAATCACCGCCGAAACTCTTTCAGCTGCATTATCAGATTCCGAAGGCAAAGCTGATAAAGCAAACGAGACCGTCAAATCACAGGAAAAAGAGGCAGAGGCGCTCAGAATCCGAAAGGAAAGAATAGCTTCCGGAATTGAGGCGGACGAAATATTGCTTAAAGAAACGGAAGAGCGTCTGAATGAAATTCTCGACGGAAAGACTCTCGATGAACTTATGCAAGAACAACTGAGCTTTTCAGAGCAGATTCCGCTGCTTGATGCGGTCAAATCTGCGCTAAAAGCCGCTTGTGAACAAAAAGAAGAAATCGGCCGTCAGGAAGATGTGATGCAAAAGGATTCCGTCGAACTGACCGATTGGGGTAGCAAGAAAGAGTGTTATGAAAGGGAAATCCGATCCCTAACTTCGAGGCTGGACGAACTCGAAGCTTTGGTTCAAATCAACGAATTGACTAAGGTTAGAGCTGAGTTGAAGGAAGGAGAACCTTGTCCGGTTTGCGGTTCATTGGAGCATCCCTTTGCCGCAAACCTTCCGCCAGAGGTTGCGACGGCAAAAGAGCGCCTGGTCGGTGTGAAGGAAGAATTGGCGGACCTACAGAAAAATCAAAAAGAGGCCGATAGGAAAATTGACATTCTTAAAGATCGGATGCTTTTTTCTGAAAAGCACCTGAAAGATCTTCGGAAGAATTTGGATTTGGCCGAAGAAGAGCTGAAGCTGAAATGCGACATAGCAGGTCTGGCACGCGAAGGCGTAACGGAAAAGGCAGCAGCTGTTTTGATAACTAAGAAGGAAAGCCTTCTTACCGATATCAAAAAACGTATTGTCAAAGCAAGAGACGCAGAATCTAAGGCTACCGCTGCAAAAGAAAAAATTGCCGGTACAAAAGAAGAGCTTTATCGAGCCGAGATGGCCTTTAGCAATGCCCAAATGAAGGTTGAGTCGGGAAAAAGCCTACTGACGCAAGCTCAAACCGGCAGAGAAAAAGCAAGAACAGAGCTTGAGCAGTTTTGGCGGAAAACTGCTAAAGAGTACGGCTCCGTCATCACTGAGGAAGAGCTTTTTGCCCATGACCCCGAACTCTTCAAACGTTGGATTGCTAAGGCAGCTAAGTACGAAGAACTTTTGGAATCCTGCCGGGAAATTGAGAATAATTTAGCGATCAAAAAAGGCGCCCTCCCGGGACTTATTGAGAGCGTGGAGCTTTTGGAAAAAAGCACTCGGGAAAAGTCGGAACAAGCGGCTGAATTACAGGCTGAACTGAAGTCGAAGCGGTTACAACGCGACAAGCTTTTCGGAACTAAGTTGGTAGAAGTTGAACGAAAAGCCTACGAGATTCTGCTTTCGCAGTTGGCAGAAGCAAAAGACCATGCTTACGAAATCCTTTCTAAGGCTCGAAGCATTCAGGCCGCTGCGGGGCAAAGGCTTAAAACGGCCGAACAGCGTGCTGCAGAAGCTGAAAGAAACCTTCTTTCAGCAAAAACCGATTGGACGGATGCCCTTAAAAAGGAAAAATTTGAATCCGAAGAAGTTTGGGCAAAAGCTCGTTTAGATTCTGAGGCGATTAATGCTATTCACAAAGAAATTACAGATTACCAGGCTCAATCCCGCAGTGCTGCAGACCGTTTTAGTGAAGCTGACAAGAAGTTGGTAGAAAAAGAATCTCAGAAACTGACGGACAAATCGCTTGAAGTTTTGGAAGCTGAAAAACGAGAGGTTTCAGCTCGGAAAGAAAAACTCCTGGAACAAAAAGGCGAACTGCAGAAAGAGCTGAAAACAGACGAAGAGGCACGTCACAAGCGGGCCGGGATAGAGGAAGACTTAAAGAAGCTGAAACATCAAGTCGCCGTTTGGGAGCGTCTCAACACGATGGTCGGATCGAGCAGTGGAGACAAGTACCGCAGGTACGTACAGAGTTTGGTGCTTTTGACACTGATCAAAAATGCCAATGTCGAGCTGACAAAACTCCACAGTCGATACCGTTTGACTAAGGGTGAAGAGGACATGGAGCTCAAAGTCATTGACTTAGATTTGGCCGATGAGGAGCGTCCCACGGACAACCTCTCCGGCGGAGAAACCTTTATCGTCAGTTTGGCGCTCGCTCTAGGCTTGGCTCAGATGGCAAGCAGCAATGTTCGAATCGACTCGCTCTTCTTGGATGAAGGTTTCGGAACGCTCGATGATGACTCCTTGGAAAAGGCGCTCAATGCTTTGAGCAGTTTAAATGCTCAAGGAAAAACCGTCGGACTGATTTCTCACGTGGATCAGATTAAGGAGCGGATCCCGAGCAAGATTATTGTGAAGCGTTCGGCTCAGCCCGGTGTCAGCCGGTTAGAAGGTGCCGGCGTGAAGCATAGCTGGAGTTAACACCAAAGCTAACTTGTCCAAGCGCTTTTCGGATGCTCAAAACCATTTCTTTGCCCAAAAGCCTCTAAGATAGACGTCCTATCTGAGCGGAAGTTGTATGAAGATTTCGACAAACCAGGCCACGATGATCGGCTGTATTTCCCCGATTTTTTGGGGACTGAGCGTCTCTCTCGTGAGAACGCTTTCTGAGACGCTGGGCGTTGGAAAAGGCTTGGCGATCAATTACCTAATTGCATTGGTTTTTGTATTTCTTCTTTTCGGTATACCTAATCTAAAAGCGATGCCGCTGAAGTACTACATCTGTGGCTTAGGGTGTGCCATTGGTACCTCCATGACCTTTGCATTTTCTCTTGGCTTAGCCAAAGACGGAACGCAGACCATGGAAGTCGGCATGATTAACTATCTTTGGCCGACGCTGACGATTTTGTTTGCCGTTCTTTTTAACGGTCAAAAGGCCAAGTGGTGGGTCGGCATCGGTATGCTGCTAGCGATCTACGGCATATTTGTTGTTCTCTCGGGAAATTTGTTGATTGACTTCAAAGCAATGTGGAGTCATATCAAGAGCAATCCGATTAGTTATTTTCTTGCGTTGTGGGCGGCTATCTTTTGGGCCGCTTACTCGAATTTCACAAGAGCCTGGGCGAAAGGACAAAATCCGACTACACTGATTTTTGCGTTGGATACAATTTTCTTTAATGCTATCTGGCTTCTCGATCTTGCGCCCTCTTACCCCTGGAATACGAAAGGTGTTTTGTTTGCTGTCGGATCAGCATTGATTATGGGTTCGGCTTACGGCATGTGGACCTTCGGGGTCCAGAAGGGCCGTATTGAAATTATGTCCATCATGTCGTATTTCACGCCGGTTTTGTCCTGTATCTTTGCTTCTCTTCTCATCGGCGCTAAGCTCACTCATGAATTCTGGGTTGGCGTTTCTATTGTTGTGCTCGGCTCGTTTATCTGTTGGGCCGCTACCAGAGAAAAAACTCGGTCATCGAATTAGGCTCACAAAAAAAGATTCACGTCCGAAGAATTTTTTTGCGGCGTAGAATTAAAAAGTAACGGGTTCCGTTATTTTTATTGACCGAGGTTTTCATGAATAAAACTGTCATTGCATTGGCGCTTCTGTCTGTCTGCTCTTTGGCAAACGCCCACTTCGGAAGTGTGATTCCGAATAAACAAATCGTTTCCGACCCTAAGGATTCCACCCTGACGATTACAACCGCCTTCAACCATCCGATGGAACAAACGGGCATGACGATGGAAAAACCAAAAAGCTTTTCTGTCATCGTCGACGGTAAGAAAACAGATTTGACGAACACTTTGCAAAAGACAAAAGTTTTGGATAAAGATGCTTGGATGACTCAGTACAGGGTTGCCCGGCCGGGATGCTACAAGTTCGTCCTCGAACCTCAGCCTTATTGGGAACCCGCAGAAGACAAGTTCATTATTCACTACTCTAAAGTCATGGTTCCGGTCTTCGGAGTGGATGACGGCTGGGATGCACCCACAGGCGCAAAGACAGAAATTCTTCCTCTCACGCGTCCGTTCGGCAACTATGCCGGAAATGTATTCCGTGGTCAGGTGATTTTGAACGGCAAACCTGCTCCCGATACGATGGTCGAAGTCGAGTATTACAACGTGGATCATCGAGTCAAGGCTCCGGATGATATCTTCATTACTCAACAGGTCAAAACCGATAAAAACGGGATCTTCTCTTATGCAGTTCCTTGGGAGGGCTGGTGGGGTTTTGCCGCTCTGAATGACGCCGACTATAAGATTAAAAAGGACGGCCAGGATAAGGATGTTGAACTTGGCGCCGTGCTTTGGACAGAATTCGTTAATCCGTCTTTCAAATAATGCATATTGCTGAAGGTGTCCTCTCCGCGCCGGTTTTAATTACCGGTGCGGTTGTAGCTGCCGCAGGTGTTGCCTACGGATTAAAGAAAATTCCAGCGAATCATTTCATGTTGGCCGGGCTTCTCGGGGCAGCGTTTTTTGTTGCGAGCCTCATCCACGTGCCAATCGGTTTTTCCAGCGCCCATCTGATTTTGAACGGACTTTTAGGTGTTGTTTTGGGCTGGGCCGCATTTCCGGTGATTTTCGTGGCTTTACTCTTACAAGCTGTCTTGTTCCAGTTCGGAGGATTTACCGTACTCGGCGTCAATACCGCGACAATGGGTTTAGGGGCGCTGGCAGCATACGGGATCTTTTATGCCATAGCCGGCAAGTCTGCGGATAAAAGATTAAAGTTCGCAGGTTTTTGCGGCGGTTTCAGTGCTGTTCTGATCTCAGGTATTTTGACGGCTTTGGCACTTGCGTTCACAAATGAAGGTTTTGTGACCGCGGCTTGGCTGATCTTTCTGAGTAATTTGCCCGTGATGGTCGTCGAAGGTGTCATTACTGCCTTTGCGGTTGTATATCTCAAACATTCTGATCCTGGGATATTTAATGAAAAATAATTCAGCTTTATTTATTGCCTCTGTGTTTCTTCTCTGCAGTTCGACGGCCGCTAACGCCCATCGGCTGAATGTGTTCGCCTACAGTCAGGCGCACGAGATTTGTGTCGAGACAAGTTTCCAGGGCGGCAAACCCGCACGCGGCGCAGACGTTCGCGTCTTAACAGAGGAAGGGGCGGTCTTTTTAACCGCAAAAACCGAGCAGGACGGTAAAGTCTGCATGGCGCTTCCTGACGGTTTTGAGCCCGCTCCTCTGACAGTGATCGTCAATGCCGGGGAAGGGCACCAGAACCAGTGGAAGCTGAGCAAAGAAGACTTTTCTTTAGGTGCTGACAGCAAAACGGCTGTGAGCACTGTAAAACTTGAAATCCTTAATAAAGAGGCCGAGACAAACACAGCATCTCCAAAAATCTACTCTCAGGAAGAACTTGACGCCACTTTGAAAACGGCCAGAGAGCAGACGGAGATGCAAGTGATTGCCCCGCTGAGAAAACAGCTGGCAGAGGCTCAGCAGCCTAAAATCACATGGCGCGATATCGTCGGCGGTTTGGGCTGGTGCTTAGGATTGGGCGGTCTGTTTGCCTGGATATCGACACGCAGACAAAAGAATAAATGACAATAGAAAAGGATTTTTCAGCGGCTTCGAGAATCGCTTCAGCATTAGTTTTTGGAGTGGTCGTTTCTGTGCTGCCAAATATCACGGCAGCGCTCTGCGCGCTGTTCTTTTCTTTTTTGATCATCTTTCTCTTCCCAACTGACGCCAAACATCTTATTAAGCGCTGGCTTCAAATCAATCTTTTTATTCTTTTTATTTGGCTGGTCACTCCTTGGACGACGCCCGGAACTCCCATCGGACCCGGCGAGATCTTTTCTTATGAGGGTGTTTACCTTTCCGCTTTGGTGACGGTTAAAGCTAATGCTTTGTTTTTTGTTTTCTATGCATTGGTCAGTTTGTTGTCTTTCTCTCGGCTGGCAGCAGGTCTTAAGTCCCTCAAGTTTTCGGAGAGCCTCATAGTTATCCTGCTTTTCTGTGCGAGAGGCATCGATATTTTTGAAAGCGAATACCGTCGAATGAAAGAGGCAGCAAAGCTCCGGGGATTTGAGATGAAAGCAAATAAGCGGACCTATCAAACCGTGGCAGCGGTTATTGCACTTTTGTTCGTTCGAGCAGTTCGGCGGAGCCGTGTTCTCGACGATGCGATGAAATTAAGAGGTTTTGACGGCCATATACGGACCTTGAACCATGAAGTTTGGAGATATAAAGATACGTTCCTTTTAATGTTATTTTGCTGTGCTTCGGTGGTATTTGCCTATCTGGGCTGGAGATAAGTCGTGAGTCTTCTGGAAATTAAAAATTTAAATCTGACCTATCCGAACGGAAAGAAGATTTTTGAGAATGCCGAAATCACTCTGCAGCCCGGAGAGAGTCAAGCTCTGTGGAGTCCCAACGGAACCGGTAAAACTTCGCTCTTTAGAGTGGTCACCGGACTCTTGAAACCGCAAACCGCCGATATTTTCTTAGAAGACAAAGCTGTAACGAACGAAGAAGAGTTCAAAGCGCTGCGGCTTAAAGTCGGCTTTGTGCTCCAGCACGCCGACGACCAGCTGTTTTTTCCTCAGGTCATAGATGACGTCGCTTTCGGTCCGCTCAATCAAGGTTTAAACGAAAAAGAGGCAAGAAAGGTCTCCGAAGAAGCTTTATCCAATTTGGGCATTCTCGAGCTCAAAGACGCTTTGAGCTACGAATTATCCGGAGGACAGAAAAAACTTGTCACGCTTGCATGCGTTCTTTCTATGAAACCGCAGGTATTGCTCTTAGATGAACCCACGAACGGACTCGATGTTGACAGTAAACAAAGGTTGATCGAAGTGATCAATAAGATTGATGCCGCCAAAATCATCATCAGCCACGACCCCGATATGCTGTCCTCAACCTGCACAAAATTTTCGACGATTCGAAACTGCAGAATTGAATCGATTGCCAAGCCGGAAATGCATGAACATTGGCACACGCACTTTTACGGAGGGGTCCCTCATACTCATCATGAATCTACCTAATGCAGAGTTCTTCCTCCTCTACTTGGGCGATCGAAAGTCTGTATGAAACGCCTATGGCATAAGATGGAAAGCGTAGAAGAATTAAGGAAGCTAACCAATGACCGAGCTCAAGATTGAGAAAGTCACAGAGGACAGTCCGCTGAAAGCAAAGGTTCAGCGGATCTATATAAAGTCTTTTCCGCTCTTTGAGCGCGTTTCCCTGGAACCCTTTTTTAACTCCGTTTCCGACGGTGTCGAGATCTTTGCGCTAAGCGACGAAGAAGACGTGGTTGCTTTTTTCTGCACACTCAGAAAAGGAAAGTATTACTACCTCTTTTACCTTGCCGTTGACGAAGATAAACGCGGAAAGGGTATCGGCAGTGACATCTTGTCCGCGGTCATTAAGAACGCGGATGGTGCGACCGTCTTCTTAGACTGCGAGGGCATTTATCCCGGCTGCAAGGACAGAGCCGCACGCGTTAAACGCTTGTGTTTTTACCATCGCAACGGATTTAAAGAAATCGGCCCGCTGAAAACTTGGCGCGGAGAGAAATTCAGAACGCTGGTTTACGGCGACAAAGAAATTTCCGAGCAGGAAATCGAAGATTTCTGGGAGATTTTCGGTCATTTATGGGAGGGGCAGGAGATTGCCACCATTCCTGCTGCGCCGAGTTCACAGGATGGGAAAACAGCAGGAAAAGAACTGTAAAATGCAGGCTTCTAAGGCATAGTCAGCCGGATTATTTAAAAAGCAAATGAGGGCTGGCTAGTCATAAGTAGCCATGGGATTGAGTTAAAGACCAATCAAGTTAACCGATAATAGAAAGAAAAAAAATGAAATTAAAAGCTGTGATCGCTGTGTCCGTTCTCGCTATTGCAGCAGCAACCGGCGGCTGGATGTATTATCGATACGAGTCTGCCCCAAAGAATTTAGAGCTTTACGGTAATGTTGATATTCGGCAAGTGAATTTGGCTTTTCTGTGGCCGGAACGTATCAAGTCGATTCTTGTCGAAGAAGGAGATTTCGTCAAAGCCGGGCAGCCAGTGGCAGAACAGGAAACGGACATACTTAAAATCGAGATTGAACAAGCTAAGGCTGCGGAGCAGGCTGCGTACCAAACTTATTTGGCCTTAAAAAACGGCAGTCGGCCGGAAGACATCGCCAAAGCTGAAGCTGCTGTTTTAGTCGCGCAATCCCGTCTGCATCTAGCTCAGAAAGATTTTGAGCGTGTGGATGGTATCTTTAAGTCCACGAAAGGTCAGGGCGTGAGCAAACAAAGCCTCGACACCCAAAGCAGCCAGCTGCAGGTCGCCAAGAACGAATTGTTCTCTGCCCAAAAGAGCTTGGAACTTGCAAAGATCGGTCCTCGCGCCGAAGATGTTGCCAGGGCCTATGCACAATGGCAGCAGACAAAAGCGCAAGTTGCCCAATTAGAATTGAAGTTAAAGCAGAGTACGTTGTATGCGCCCCTCGACACAACGGTTCGTTCGAGGCTCCTTCAGCCGGGGGACATGGCTAGTGCTCAAGTGCCTGTATTGGCCCTGGCTATCAATTCTCCTAAATGGGTGCGTGCTTATGTCAATGAAGTCAATCTCGGCAAGATCAAACCAGGGCAGCAAGCTTACGTCACGATAGATGCCTATCCGAACGAAAAAATTCCCGGTCATGTCGGATTTATTTCTTCCGTTGCGGAATTTACGCCTAAAACTGTTCAGACGCCTGACTTGAGAACCAATCTTGTCTATGAGGTGCGCATCCTCGTTGACGACAAGGAGAATCATTTGAGATTGGGTATGCCTGCGACCGTCAGTTTTGAATAAGAGTACCCATGGCAGAGAACCAAAATGCTCCGGCCGTCTTCGCAAAATCCCTAAAAAAAGTTTTTGCTAATAATAAGAACCCGGCCCTTGACTCTGTCGCACTTAACGGTATCGACCTAGTCGTGCCGAAAGGCGGCTTAGTTTCTTTGGTTGGACCGGACGGCGCCGGCAAAACGACTTTTATGCGTTTGGTCTGCGGGTTGTTGATTCCGACTTCAGGGGAACTGGAAGTCTTCGGTATGAATACCGCAACAGATGCCGAGGCGATTCAGAAACGGATCGCTTACATGCCTCAGCGTTTTGGACTGTATCAAGACTTAAGCATTAAAGAAAATATGGATCTTTTCGCTAATCTTCAGGGTGTTCCGGAAGGTGAACGAAAAGACAAATATGGTCAGCTTTTATCGATGACGGATTTAGCTCCGTTTGCCAACCGTTTAGCAGGCAAGCTTTCCGGGGGTATGAAGCAAAAGCTTGCGCTGGCCTGCGCTCTGATCCATGACCCCGAATTATTGATTCTGGATGAACCGACCGCAGGTGTTGATCCGGTCTCGCGAGAAGAGCTCTGGAAAATTCTTAAGGCAGCGGTAGCTCAAAAAGGCATGAGCGTGCTCGTGAGCACCGCTTACCTGGATGAAGCAGCCATGTGCCATGATGTGTACATCATCAATAAAGGCGTGATCTTGGCGCAGGGGACTCCTGAAGCGCTGACAGAACCTTATAAGAATCGAGTCTATTTTGCCCGAGCCGACGGCCGTACGCCTCGTCAGATGCTTGATCTGGCGTCACATTCCTCAATGATTTTGGACTCAACTCCTTCGGGAGACGGGGTGAGGCTGCTTTTGAAGAAAGACGCGGATCTTACAGAGGGAGCCAAGGAACTCGATATTCCGGAACTCAGTCCTCAACCGCCGAGGCTGGAAGATGCGTTTATGTCTCTTTTGATCGCAGCGGATAAACCTCAGAAGGATTTTGGAGAAAATGCCGGCATAGAAAACACAAAAATTGACGATGGAAAGCCAGTCATTCTCGTTGAGAACCTTGTTAAGAAATTCGGCAATTTTGTTGCCGTCGACGATACCTCTTTTAGTGTTAAACGCGGAGAGATATTCGGATTGCTCGGACCGAACGGTGCCGGCAAAACTACAACTTTTCGTATTTTATGCGGTCTTCTTCCAGCAACTTCGGGTAAGGTTGAAGTTGCAGGTTTCGATCTCCGAACCGCCAGAGCTTCTGCTCGGCGCACAGTCGGTTACGTAGCTCAGTTTTTTTCTCTTTACAGCATTTTTTCCGTGGGATTTAATCTTAAGTTCTACGGCGGTGCCTACGGATTATTCGGGAACAAATTAAAGACGGCCATGGACGCGGTTGTCAGGCGCTTCGGCCTAACCGGACTTATCAGTAAAAAAGCGGGCGGTTTAAATGACGGCTACAAAAAGCGTCTTTCGATGGCTGCTGCTTTGATGCACAATCCTGATATCTTGTTCCTTGACGAGCCGACGAGTTCCATTGATCCGCTTGCGCGACGTGTGTTCTGGCGAAGCATCAATAGGCTTGCGGATGAAGGCAAAGCCATCATTGTGACGACGCACTTTATGGAGGAAGCGGAGTACTGCACGCGCATTGCGATCAAGACAGAGGACATATGCTGGCCCTTGGCAGCCCTAAGGAAGTTAAAGCGGTAGCCGGGCTCCCGGAGACAGCCAACATGAACGAAGCGTTTATTAAGATCGTTAAAGCTTACGGCGAGGCAGGGTCAGCAGATGATTAACTCCGATTTTTTGCGCCGATTACGCGCACTGACTATTAAAGAGTGGTGCCAATTAATCAGGGATCCAAGCTCATTCGCTGTCGGACTTGTGCTTCCTTTAGTTCTTATTTTTATTTTTGGCAGCGGCCTTTCTCTGGACTTAGGCAACACTCCGATTGCTGTCATCAACCAAGCGCCCGGTCAGGTTTCGTATGCGATTGAACAAGGGTTTAAAGGTTCTCCCTATTTAACTCCGATTCGATGCGGCAATATTAAAGAGGCGGAAAGCCTCATGAGGAAGAAAGAAGTAAAGGGGATCGTCGTGATTCCCAGTAATTTCGCCGGTCAATTTCAAGCCGGGAAAGGGAAGCTGCAGCTTGTGGTGCACGGCGTTGACACAGTGAGTGCTTCCTCACTCGAACGCTATATTCAGCAGTCCGTTCAACTTAGTTTGGGAAAACTGGGTTATTCATCCGAGAAGGGTGCCGTACCGGTGGTTCGGCTCTGGTTTAATGCGGCAAACTCTTCCACATGGTATTTTGTTCCCGGGCTTGTGGTTATCGTGATTACGATTGTCGGTGCATTTCTTACGGCACTTGTGATTGCACGAGAGTGGGAGCGCGGGACGATGGAAATGTTGTTTTCGACGCCGGTCAAGCCCGCGGAGATTCTGCTCTCAAAGGTGATTCCGTATTTTATTGTCGGCATAGGCGGTTTGTTTCTTTGCCTCTTTGCAGCACGGTTCATTTTTGAGGTTCCGATTGAAGGATCTCTGACAGTTATTATCGGGTCCTCATGCATATACCTTCTGACGGCATTAGGCGCCGGTCTTTGGATTTCTGGTATCACTAAAAATCAATTTTTGGCCTCTCAGCTCGTGATTATTATTAGTTTTTTGCCGAGTGTGATGCTGAGCGGCTTTGTTTTTGACCTGAGAAACGTTCCGTCTGCTATTTCAGCGGTTTCATATGTTCTCCCGCCGACCTATTTTATGGAGCTCATTCGCGCTTCTTTTCTTTCAGGGACAGATGCCGTAACGGTATTAAAGGACGTGTCGATTCTCGCCGGGTATGCCTTTTTATTTTTCTTCTTTGTGACAAGAACACTTAAGAAGACATTGGAGAAAAAATGACCTTTGGTGAATGGCTAAAGTGGTTCGGCAATCTCTTCGTGAAGGAAATTCTCACGTACTTTATCGATCCGGCTTCTAGGTTTATTTTGATCGTGCCTTTGATTATTCAGATTTTTTTGTTCGGTTACACCGCAACATTTGATTTGAACCATGCACCGATCGCCGTTTTGAACGAATCCCACGGCAAATATTCTCAGCAACTGGTGGCTCAAGTCGGCGCATCTCCGACTTTCTATATTCGTCGATACTTGCAGAATGCTTCTCAGATGAAAGATGAGCTTAATCCTCGAGATTCGCTAGCGATTGTCCACATTCAATCAGATTTTGATTCAAAGCTCGCGCAAGGCAAGGAAGGTCCCGTACAGATAATTACGGACGGGAGAAACTCAACAACAGCCGGTCTTGCCGCCGCAGAGCTTTCAATGATCATTCAAGACTTTAATCATCGTTATGTCGGTGTTCCGGAGGGTATCAACGTTGAAATGCGGGCTTGGTATAACCCGAATCTTCAAACGCAATGGAATATTGTGACAGCGCTCATCGGCACCCTGAGTTTTATTCAGGTCCTCATGCTATCGGCTCTGTCGGTGGCTCGGGAACGAGAGTACGGAACGTTTGATCAGCTGCTTGTTTCGCCATACAGACCTTTTGAAATCCTTCTGGCGAAAGCGACGCCTCCGATCTTTATCGGTATTGCTCAAACCTTTATTGTCGTTCTTTTTGCGGTGTTTTGGTTTGATATACCCATGCGAGGGTCTCTTTTACCGCTTTATTTCGGGATTTTCATTTTTACGTTATCGACAGTCGGAACCGGACTGGCGATTTCTTCCATATCGCAGACGATGCAGCAGGCGATGATTTTCTCGTTTGTGCTGATTGTTCCAATGGTTATTTTGTCCGGTCTTGTCACACCGGTATACAACATGCCGGAAATCCTGCAGGTGCTTACCTATGCCGATCCTTTGAGGTTTGCCCTTGAATATGTTCACGGCGTTTATCTTGAGAACTTATCCATATCAGAACTTTGGGGACAGCTTCTTCCCATGCTGATTACCGCTGTCATCACTTTGCCGTTTGCGGCGTTTTTCTTCCGCCGTTCACTATAGTGATTGTCAGAAACGTGAGTTTCAGACTGTAAAAACAGAAGGCCGAATCTGTCAAAGATTCGGCCCCTGTCTCAATCAGATCTGATTAGCTGATCTTTTTGTAGGCTTCGTTGGCTAGTTTCTTGCCAAGTTCAACGCCCGGCTGGTCAAAAGCGTTAATGCCGAAAAGCGTTCCCAGCATTGTGGTCTTATGCTCATACATGGCCATTAAAGCACCTAATGTCTCAGGAGTGAGCTCTTCAATGGAAACGGTGGAAACCACATTGAAATACTTGCTCTTCGGATCCCTGGTTACAAGCGCTCCCGTCTGAGCTTTGGCGTTAGCCATTAAGACGCGATGCAGTTCCTTGTGAGCGTGGCCCGGTTTCTCGCACCAAAAGACGTCGATAGAGTTCTTTGCTGTTCCTTCACGAAGGAATTGATAGAAAGAATGCTGAGATTCATTTCCGTGTCCGCCCCAAACGGCTAAAGAGGTTTTGCCGATCACCGGTGTTCCGTCGGCAGCAGTACTCTTACCTAAGCTCTCCATTTCCAGCTGCTGGAGCCAATCCACCATGACACGAAGACGTTCGTCATAGGGCAGGAAGCAGTAAGAAGAAACGTCGAGTTTTTCCGAGTTCCAGTAAGCGAACATGGCCATGAGCGCGGGCAGATTGTTCTGCAGCGGAGCGGTCGAAGCATGTTGGTCCATCGCATGGGCGCCCGCAAGGAATCGTTTGAAAGTATCTGCGCCGAGAGCGATTGCGACCGGCAAGCCGATGGCACCCCAAACAGAGAAGCGGCCTCCGACCCAGTCCCAAATGGGAAAAAAGTTTCCTTTCGGCAATCCGAACTGTTCCGCAGCATCTGGTTTGGCGGAGACCACTACGACGTGATGCTTGAAATCTTTTTCAGGGATTCCGGCTTTTTTCAGCCAATCCAAAATTTCCTGAGTATTCGCTCTGGTTTCCTGAGTTTTAAAGCTCTTGGAAGAGATGACAATCAGGGTAGAAAAAGGGTCCAAAACAGAAGTAATTCGATCAAAAATTACGCCGTCAGCAGAAGCGAGAAAGTGTAGTTTGATTTCCGGTTTATTAGGACGAAGTGCGTTGTATACGCATTTCGGCCCCATATCGGAACCGCCGATACCGATATTAATGACATCGGTGATTCGGTCGCCGGAACAGCCGCGCCATTTCCAGTTGCGGACATCTTCGGCAAACTTACAAAATGCTTCCAGTGTCTGGTGAACTTCTGCGGCATGAGGAGCGTCAGGAGAAGGGTCTCGCAAAGAGGTATGAAGGGCGGAACGATGTTCGCTGGCATTAACAATCTTTCCTTTACGCATTTCGTTAAAGGATTCGATCATCTTTTTCTCTTTGACAATGTCAATGAGAGAAAGGAGCTCCTTCTGGTTAATTCTTTGCCGTCCGATATCCAAAGTAATGCCGCAGGCACTCTTTTGATAATTCTCAAAAGAGTCTCGGATAAAAGGTGTAACGGTTAAAGACTTCATTGTCGTGTCTGTTTGAAATCAATCCATCAATTATGACGCAGACCGCGATTATTGAGAAGTCAGACGGCGCTTTCAATGACGCTTATCTTCACCGATTAAGTGCAGAGAGTCTTCCTTGGATTGATTGTGATGATGTTTGAAAATCACCGCCAGCATCGAGCAGCCGACAAAGCATCCGAAGAGCACCATGATGGTGACGGTTCCGAGACCTGACTTAATGAGCAGGGAATAGAGGCCAAGCATGACGAGAATAGAAGAGTTCTCATTGAAATTCTGGACGGCGATTGAGCGGCCGGCGCTCATAAGAACGTGGCCGCGGTGCTGTAGTAAAGCGTTCATCGGAACAACGAAGAAACCGGCCATCATGCCCACGCTGACTAACAATAAGCAGGCAATCGCAATGGCAAAGGAGATATGGAAGCCGAAGATGTCAAAGCCGCCGGGAATCCAAGAGGCTTTATAGAAAGACATGACGGCAACAGAGAAGCCCATCAGAACGCCGATCGGAAGGACATCTACGCTCTTTCTTAAGCTGACGTAGGCTGCAGCCAGAACGGCACCGATAGCGATACCGATGGCGACGACGCCTTGAAGAATGGCAGCCTTAGAGAGGTCCAGTCCGAGATTGGAGTCCGCCCAAGCCAGGACGAGGAACTGAAGGGTGGCGCCGGCGCCCCAAAAGAGCGTTGTCACGGACAAGGAGATCTGACCAAGTTTGTCGTGCCAAAGCAGGGAGCAGGATTTTCCGAAATTGACGAGAGTATGAATAGGGCGGAAGTCTTGTTTAGGGTAGCGTGCTCCTGTATCCGGAATTAAGAGGTTTACAGCGGCCGCTGCGGCATAAACAAAAATCATGACAGCAATCGCAGCCTGAGCGGCATTGTGGACGCCGAAGATATGGTGACCTTGGACGAAATGGTCAATCATCGGAGAAATTAACAAGCCGCCTAAACCAGTACCCAAAATAATAGAGGCGACTGTCAAACCTTCAATCCAGCCGTTGGCTTTTACAAGTTTTTCCGGCGGAAGCAGCTCCGTGAGAATGCCGTATTTTGCCGGCGAGTAGGCAGCGGCTCCAAGACCCACGATGGCGTAAGCGAGAAGAGGGTGCGTGCCGAACAGCATGATGATGCAGCCGACGGTTTTTACCGCGTTGGTGATAAACATCACGCGGCCTTTTGGCATTGAATCAGCGAAGATGCCGACCCAAGCAGCGAAGATGACGTAGCTCACTACAAAGAACAGTTTCAGGAGCGGTGTCATCCATGCCGGCTCATTCAGAGTCGTCAACAGAGCAATCGCGGCGATGAGAAGGGCGTTGTCGGCCAGGGAAGAAAGAAACTGCGCCAACATAATGCTGTAAAAACCTTTGGTCATCGTCGTCCTCTATTTATGGAATAACTGCATAGTTTAATCTACGCGCCCGATTGCACTGCCTTTTGTTACTGCGCTTTGGGACTATTTCTTTCATTAATGAAGTTAGACAGGAGGCAATCTCAGTCGAATTGTTGTCAATTTGCCGCTCTCTTTTCCAACAGTAAATGCGACCCAATTTCACTTTCTATCCTCGGAGAACTACAAATAATAAAAAAGTGAATTGAATTTGATTATCGTCAATGTACGTACGTGGAACCTCATGGGAAGATGCGTTTGTCGATTTTGAAATCTCATCCAAGGAGAAAAAATGAACAAACTCTCTAGAAGGTCTCTCGTAAAGACAAGCCTTTCTGCAATGCTTGCCACAGGAATCGTCTCGACGGCTCGAGCTGCTGATTCTGCGGACAACGAAGGCAGCGAAAAAGTTTATGACGTTGTCATCATCGGCTGCGGCTGCGCCGGTATGGCTGCCGCTATTGAAGCTAAGAAGGCTGGAGCAAGCCCCGTTATTCTTGAAAAGATGAGCCGTCCGTCCGGCAATACGATTTACTCCGGCGGCATTATCAACGCTACTAATACATACGTTCAAAAGCAGCAGGGTGTTAAAGATACCCTCGAGGACTTCTACAACGACATGATGAAAGTATCGCTTGGCCGCGGCGATGCAGAACTTACACGCATGTATGTTGAAAAATCCGGCGAACAGATTCAGTGGCTTACGGATGTCTGCGGTGTGAAGTTCCGTCCTCTTGAAAATGAAGTTTGGCCAATGCTCCAACGCGGCCACGTGGTGGACGGCCCGATGAATCCTCACGGCGCACAGCTGTCTAAACACATGCTTGATACCGTTAAGAAACTGGATATCCCCGTTATGTTCAATACTAAAGTTATTGAAATTACGTCTGATCCGATTCTTCGTGCCACCGGTGTTAAAGCAGTTGTCGACGATGAAGAACTCGTTACTATCGTTGCTAAGGGCGGCGTTATTGTCGCAACCGGCGGTTTCCATGCCAACAAAGAGATGATTGCTCGCTACATGGGTGGAAACACTGCCTGGATGCCGATCAGAGGATCCACTTGCCTCACCGGCGAGAATATTAGCCTCACTCAGAAGTTTAATCCGATGTATGTCAACATGGATCAGTTCCACGGCGGCCCGATCCACGGACCAACAAGAGCTAATCCTTCCATCATGGTGAATTATGGCTTGCTGGTTAAATACGACGGCACACGATTCATTGATGAAGTCGAGACTTACGTTCGCGTGGCAAAATCCATGCCGATTCTGATTCCTGACAATAAGGCATTCATCATTATTGACGACCAAGTAACGGGTATTTCTACTGTCCAAGATCGCATTAAACGTTATCAGCGCGCTAAGGCTCAGTACTTCACAGCAAATACCATCGAAGAATTGGCCCAGAAAGCCGGTTTGCCGGTGGAAACGTTGGTCAAAGTTGTCAATGAATACAATCAAGCAGTGAAAGCCGGCAAGGCTGCTGAACTGACACCTCCGAACACCTTGGAAAACCCGCGCCTCATTGAAAAGGCACCGTTCTATGCCTTCCCGTTCATGGGCGGTATGACCGCAACATTCGGCGGTCCAAAGATCACGAAGAAAGCGGAAATGCTCAATACTGAGGGTAAACCCATCCCCGGCTTGTATGGCGCCGGAAATGCGATCGGCGGCTTGCTTTATGACGATTACATTGGTGGAAGTCAGCTTTGCGCTGCTCTCATCTGGGGCAGAGTGGCAGGTGTTGAAGCCGCAGCTAGAGCGAAGAAAGCCTAAACATCAGGTAGTTCAAATCCCTTAGAACTTTTTAACAGGTTGGGGCCGCCGGAAACGGCGGCCCTTTAAAGATGAAAACAGTAAAGTTCCTATTTTTAGTCGCATTTGCTTCCTTTTTTGGTCAAGCCGGAGCGCAGCAGCTTGGGGAGGTTCATATTTCTAAAGGAGTACCCTGTGCTGCTTGTCACACCGAAAATCCTCCTGCTAAAAGAGTAAAAACTCCAAAATGCCAAGAGTGTCACGGAGACTACTCTGTACTGGCAGAAAGAACTAAGGACATGAAACCTAACAATGTCCATGCAAATCACTTAGGCGATTTAGAATGCAGAGATTGCCACGGTGTGCATAAAAAGCAGAAAGTAGCTTGTGCTGAGTGTCACCAATTTAAATTTGAAATGCCTGCTAAAAAATAAGAATGTATTTCAGAAGGTGTGTTCTTCCACTCTTTTTCTGGGCTTCACTTATTTCAAGTGAGGCCGTTTGTGCTTCTGAACCGATAATTACGATAGGTATCGTCCATTACGTTAAGCCGGCAAAGAACAGTCCAATTGTCGAGCCTACGCTTCAGGCTATAAGGGAAAAATTAGGCGATAGGTATCAAATCCGTACCATTGATTTTCAAAGAGAGCATCTTGAGAAGGCTGTTAAAGATGGCTCGGTTGATATTTTTCTTTCGAGTGCCGGCTTTTATCGAAGGCTCATTAGAGACGGGGCCAGAGATCTTGCAACGGCAATTTCTCCGATGTACCCCGATCCGAATCATTCAGACGGCGCAGCAATTATCGTTCTCAATTCCAGGCAGGATTTGCGTAATATTCCCGACCTAAAAGGGAAAAGTTTGGCAGTAACCTCGAAAAATGCCTTCTCCAGTTACCACGTACCTTTAGGTGAGATTGCTGCTCGAGGTTATGACCCTTTTAAATTTTTCAGTTCCATTAAAGATACTCAGGAAGGTGTTGATTCCGCCGAAGCATTAAACGCTCTGAAGAATAAAGAAGTCGATGTAGCTTTTCTAAAGCACTGCACTCTAGAAGATTATTTAACTCTCCATTCTGCAGAAAAAGGACTGTATCGAGTTATAGAGCCGAAGAATTCTGTGGGTGAGTGTGCCCGTTCCACTGATCTTTATCCGACCTGGACACTGGCATCTACAAAAAGCGCATCTCCGGAGGTGTCACGTCTTGTAACTTCAGCAGTTTTGGATATGCCAAAGACCAAAGAAGGTTTTGTTTGGGGTGTCTCAACGGATTTCAGTCAGACAGATGAGCTTCTTAAAACTTTAGAAATCGGGCCGTATGAATATCTTAGAGAGTGGACTGTCAAGCGTTTTGTTCATGAGTATTGGCCTTTCATCATGTTGGCGGCGTTCGGTCTTTTCGGAGTGTTTTTCCATTGGAGAAGAGCCGAACATTTAGTAAAAAAGAGAACTGCTCAATTAAGGAAGTCGATCAGTGAGCGGATTCAGTTAGAAGAAAAAGCTAAAGATGCAAACCACCGGCTGGAGACTTTGCAGAGAATCGGTGTAGTCAATCAATTGTCAGCCATTTTCGCACACGAGATGCGGCAGCCGCTGGGAGCCATTTCTCTTTACCTGGAAGGACTGAGAACAATGATCCTTGAAGGAGGGAGCAAAAAGGAATCCCTTATTCAAGTTATTGATTTAATCGAACAGCAAAACAGTCGGGCCGACGAAATTGTTCAGAAGGTTAGGACATATAGGAAGGGCAAGCCAACACGCGACAAGGAGATTGATCTTAGTCTGATTTTAAAGAAAGCTGCTGATACGATTACCCTCTCGAATGAAGCTGCGGCAACGAAGTTGGTTTGCAGTGTTAAGGAGGGCGTCAAGGTGAAGGGCGACCCACTAGAGATTGAGCTTCTCGTTGTGAATTTGATTAAAAATGCTCTTGAGGTAGTCGAGGGTAAAGAAGCGGGCAAGGTTCAGGTTGACCTAAAAACTGAAGGATCTGTAAATCAGATTATTGTGTCAGATAACGGAGATATTCAGTGTGAGGATGACTTGAGGCGGCTTACCGGCTCTTTTGAGACAACGAAAAAAGACGGACTGGGCATCGGGCTCAGTATCGTACGAGGTATAGCCGAAAGGCATCGAGGCCGCATTGAATTTAAAGTTCGCAATCCACACGGGCTTAGAGTTATCGTAAATATACCAAAAGTGAATGAAAATGAAGAAAAGAATCCAAGATGCTAGCTGTATTCGGATCATTGACGACGACCCAGACCACAACAAGGCAATGGAATTCCTATTGACATGCAAGGGCTGGAGGGTGAAATCTTATTCAAGAGCTACGACCTTTTTAATTGAAGATCCCTTTTCTGTTCCAGGCTGTGTTGTTTTGGATGTTCATATGCCTGACTTAACCGGTCTAGAGCTCCAACAAATCATGAAAGAGCGGGAGATTGTCCTGCCCATCATTTTCCTGACAGGATATGGGGATATCGACATGGCTGTTAACACGATGATTGACGGAGCGACGGATTTTCTTCAAAAGCCGGTTAAGGCTGATCGTTTGCTTTCTTCAGTAGAAAGAGCATGCACGAAATCTGTTTGTGTGTCTCACCCGCTTTTACTTATGACCGAGGATGAGGCCAAGCAAAAACTGCAAAGTTTGACTGCGCGAGAGATTGAAATACTTCGTTTGGTCAACAAAGAGTATCCGAGCCGTGTGATTGGGGAACGCTTGGGTATCAGTGAGCGAACTGTTGAAACTCATAGAACATCAGCATGTAAGAAACTTCAAACCCACAGTACTCAGGAGATTTTGGAAATTTTCGAACTGGCTAGGTGGAATTAATAGGTGGGATGTAAAAAAATTGCGGAAGGATCACGCGCTATTGAAACAAAACAGGAAAATATTTACATTGGTGAGTAATTAGTTTTCTTAAATAATCATGCCGTAACCAAATCATATTTCGCAAAAACAATGACTCGTAACGCCACGGTTGGTGTTTCGAAGATGTCGTTGTGTTCTTTAAAGGCGAAATATGAATCGATTATTTAATTTGTACGGCATCAAAGTTCATTCTGACTCTGCTTTTCTTTCATTCCTCAAAAATTCACGCAACGAAATTGGGGCTTTTTCATCCGGCTACTTGGAAAGGAAAGTCGAAGGTCTCAGTTTTTCTATTCCGGCTGATAGTGTCTCCGTTGGCTTGAACCAAGTAGTTCCTTTCCTTCGAACCTCTGCTTATTGGAATGGGTTGGTGTCCAAGCCGTCTCCTGAGGCTGGACAGAGCAGCAGCCTCATCATCAGACCTAAGATCGGCAGGGATTACACGAGAAGAAGTCTAAGATTCTTTGCTAACCAAGCGGATGGCGCTTTCAACACAATGGTTGGCAATGAGGTGAGTTTCAAACCTTCCGGCGTCCTTCTGCGCCTTGATTCTGAACAAACAATCTCCAAGTCGTGGCTTCCTGAAGAGAAAGTAAGCGGCCGGATTCAAAAAGCCAGGTTCGTCCCGGCCGTTAGAGAAAAGAGCTTTTCAGTTGAGGCTCGGCGCGAACTCCAGATAGAGACAAGGTACGGCATCTTGACCTTGGCGGACCTAAAAGGACTAAGCCGCGGATCGGAAGCCAGAGATGAACTTTCTTGTCAGTGTGTTTTGACGGCGAGTTTTGAAAAAGGAGATTTCGTCGGCAAACAAAACTTAGTCGCCCAAGTTTACTCGGTCATACAGGGAGCGTTGGTTGAAAAACGGCCGGAGAAATTTTCTAGGTTTTTCTTGAAAGATTGCAGCTATCGTGTTGTTGAACATGCGATGTTCAAGAATCAACGAGCTCAGACTTTCACTCAGGTCGCAGGAGACTGCACCTACGCCAAGATAGTGAGAAGAAATAGTCAAGCCTTGATTCGTGACAGAGTCAGTGTCTTAGTTTGGAAAACGTCGATCGGAAGTTTTGTATTGGCGTTTGATCTCACTACAGATGGCATCAGTAGCGTTTATGTTGATGCGGCAGAAAATTACTCTTTGCAGGAAGAAGTGCTGTTTTTCCGCTGGGTGGACTGCGAAGGAAACTTATTGCCTTAATCGTGTAGTTTTGGTGGTCGGCAAATAAAGCCGATCACTAAATGATCAAAAATGTATTTATTCCCACCAAGCTACAGCTCTTGTAGGAGCTCCATCGGCGTTCCTAATTTTCAGAGGAAAGCAAGAAAAGTTGAATAAACCTCTCCCGCATTGATCTAAGTTGGTCAAATTTTCAATGTTGATGATTTGCTTGTTTCTGAAGAGCTTTTTATGACGATACAAGCTTATGTCTGAGATCGGATCAATACCCATGACGTCGAAGCCGATGCCTTTGTAATTTTTGGACAAGATAAATTCAAGAACTTCGTCGTCGATGCATGGGTAGTCGCCAAAATATTCTTCTGATCCCCAAAACTTGTCCCAGCCAGTATTGAATAAGAGAAAGTCCGCCGCCTCAACCTCTTCTCCGGCCCTATTGATCTCTGCCATTGTTATGGACTCTCTAGGTCTCAGATGACTACCGTCAATGACAATGGCTTGGCCGATGAACTGCGTCAGAGGCAGCAGATCAAGAGTGAGTCCGGTTTCATAAACATGAGCCGGAGGATCGATATGTGTACCTACATGCGAGTAAATACAAATGAGTGTTTCGCGATAACCGTCTTTTTCATAAGAAGCCACGGTTGTTAAGTGCGGTTTTTCGGAACCCGGAAAAACAGGCGTAGTTTTGGCAATAGTGTGGCTCAGGTCAATTATCTTCATAACAGTCACCATACTTACAGAGTTTTTTACTTTTCCCTCATCGGGGTAGCAACTTGATTAGTTAATTTTTTTTTAGAGTGCAACATCAGAACAGACCGCTTTTTCTATAGGTAAGCTATCTTGATAAGCAATGGTCATTTTTTGATAGTTCCTATGTTAACCACAATTCTGTTAGAATCATCGTCTCTCATGGAAAGGTGGCAGAGTGGTCGAATGCGCCGGACTCGAAATCCGGTATACGGTTATACCGTATCGAGGGTTCAAATCCCTCCCTTTCCGCCATTTTTCTACTTAATGCCCTGTTAACACATTTTCTCCTCTCTACGCAGGCTTCGGCATTTCAGAGAAAACTGATAGTATCTTTAGTAGCTTTATTCTTGTTTAGAAATGTTCTTTAAGAGTTCCCCGCGTAAGCGGGGATGAACCTCCGCCTATTGGGCTACCGTCCGAAGCCAAGGAGAGTTCCCCGCGTAAGCGGGGATGAACCGTCAGAGCCGGCGCCTGAACCCTACTTTTAGGAGAGTTCCCCGCGTAAGCGGGGATGAACCGCTGATCCCACTTGGCAGCTATAGCGCTTTTCTGAGTTCCCCGCGTAAGCGGGGATGAACCGTGTACCGTTGGTGATCATCCCTATCCCAACTTGAGTTCCCCGCGTAAGCGGGGATGAACCGCGAAATAACTTATCGGAGATAAAAAAATGCAGAGTTCCCCGCGTAAGCGGGGATGAACCGTTCCGAGCGTAGGAAATGAAGATCAGTGCTTCGAGTTCCCCGCGTAAGCGGGAATGAACCGATGCTCATGTATGGAATTTACCGCCGGAGGTCGAGTTCCCCGCGCAAGCGGGGATGAACCGGGGACGAACGAGGTGCGAGCAATGCTCACTGAGAGTTCCCCGCGCAAGCGGGGATGGTTCGGACTTACACTGCATGAAGGTAATGCTGGAGAGTTCTCCGCTCGAGGAAAATGATTGTCAGAAGCTTAGAAATTGCCTAGCTTTTCCTGTTTTGAAGAGAGGGTAAGGTCTTAGATTTTTTCCTTTTTAATTTGAAGCGATCCAATTGAACTTTTCAAAAGGTAAGGTTTCCTTGTGTACATTCAATTAGCAAGCTAAGTAATTCTACTTTGGTTTTGGTTGGACCGCTTCGTTGTAAAATCTCAAAATAAATCAAATTCAACCCCTTGACAGCGTCCTTTGTATATATTGAAAAAATTGTATTGTTTCCTCGAGGGTTCGAGCCATGGAAATGGACCTAACAACTAGAATTATCGCCATTGTTGTTCTCATTCTTTTCAGCGGTTATTTCTCTATGGCAGAGATTTCGCTAGCCGCATCTCCTAAAGTTAAATTGCATCAAGCATTAGATGCGGGGGATAAACGAGCACAAAAAGTGCTGGATCTTCAAGTTAAACCAGGTCCGTTCTTCTCAGTGATTCAAATTGGCCTAAATGCCATTGCCATCTTGGGAGGTATTATCGGTGAGACGCTTTTTTCTCCGTTCTTTGAGGAGCTGTTCCTTTATTTCTGTTCTCCTGAACTGGCTTCTTCCTTAGGGTTCTTCTGCTCTTTCTTTACGATTACGATGGTTTTCGTGCTGTTTGCAGACTTGATTCCCAAACGTATCGGTTTAAATAAGCCTGTTCCTTTGGCCTTGATGCTCATCGGTTCGATGATGTTTTTAATTTGGCTCTTCAAACCGTTCGTTTGGCTGTTAACAGAGATGAGCAACGGCATCCTTAAACTCATGGGATTGCCGACAAAGAATGAAACCACGATTACCAGCGAGGATATTCTTGCTACTGTCGGTGCCGGAACAGAAGCCGGCCTTTTGGACAGCAGTGAGCAGGAAGCGATCGAAAACGTGATGTCTCTCGAAGATCGTTTAGTTACGAGCGCCATGACTCCTCGAGATTCGGTTACTTATTTCAAAATCAGCGATACCTTTGAGAAGATTCGCCCATTAATCGAAAGCAATCCGCATAGTAAATACCTGGTTTGCGATTCGACAATTGACCGAGTGTTAGGTTACGTTGACTCCAAGAACTTGCTTTGTAAAGCTCTGGAAAATGACAAATTCTCTTTGAAGGAAAAGGGTCTGGTTAAAACTATTCCGATGATTCCGGATTCTCTTTCTTTATCTGAAGCACTCGATACGTTTAAGAAGCAGGGCAGGGACTTTGCCGCGGTTGTCAATGAATATGCTTTAACAGTCGGCATCATTACGTTAGGCGACGTCATGAGTACAGTGATGGGTAGCCTCGTTCAAACAGAGGAGAACTCATACATTGTTCAGCGTGATGACGGTACGTGGCTGTTGGACGGTTCAACTCCGATTGAGGATGTGGAGCGGACCTTTGAAATAGAGAAGATGCCGGAAGAAGAAACCTATGAAACCATCGCCGGCTTCATGATGTACATGCTTCGCAAGATTCCGAAGTTAACCGATAAGGTGGAATACGCAGGCTATCGCTTCGAAGTGATCGACATGGAAATGAATCGAATCGACCAGATATTGGTGACCAAACTGCCGATCACCAAGGAGGATCCCGATTAGTTTTAGTTGAAAGCGGTTGAGCCGAAAGGTTCAGCCGCTTTGGTTTAGAAGTTAGGCTCAAAAATTCCGTAAACCACAATGCCGACAATCAGCGCGGCCAAAATGGCAATGAGCCATGTGAAGAACGTCGTCTTTGGCGGACGTTCAATCTTGTCCAGTTCGGCATTGCATTCGGGACAGTGCGTAGCGATGAGGCGGCCTTCTTTGAATTCAGCTTTAGGCAGGATTGGTTTTCCGCAGTGCGGACATTTCATGCGAAGATCAACGCTGGCACTGCTGCTACTGGAATCGTGGAGGGCTTGGGAGCGATGAAACAGTCGAATAGCAAAAGGCTGATCCTCAATCAAATTAAACTCAACAACGTCTTTTAATACGGGTAGGTAGCCCGTTTTCAGCTGGTCGGATACAAAGGTGTAGATGTTGCCGTGTCCGCAGTTGATTTTCCCTGCGTTTCCGTTATCCAATACTTCCGTTACAACGCCCGTTAAAACAGGGGTTTTCGGATCAAGCTCATTTGTCATTTGTAATCTAAATCTCTTCGTTTATTTGAGCAAATTAAACTAAAAAGGAAGTCCAAAACGGACAAATCACTCAAACTGAGGAAAACTGAAGTCTATTACGCAACTTTGAATTACCCATGTTTTCTGCCTAGAAAGGCAAGTCGTAAAACGGATTAATCCGTCTTAACTCGGTTAAACTCATTCTCTCATCAATAAAAAATAACAATACGGCTGATCCCATGGAAATAACATTTGGCGTGTTGATATTTTGTATCGTTGCGTTCTTCGTTGCAGGATTTATTGACTCAATTGCAGGCGGCGCCGGATTTGTGACGGCTCCCTCGCTTCTGCTGATTGGGATGCCGCCGCACATGGCGCTCGGAACAGGAAAGCTAGCGACAAGTATCGGCTCCGTTGTGGCGCTTTGGACTTTTTGGCGAAGCAACCTAATTTTGAAGAAGATCGTTCCTGTCGGCGTGCTCTCCGCCATGGCGGGTGCTTCTTTCGGCGCGTTTTGTGCGCTTCAGATTGACGGCGCAACCATGGGCAAGGTCATTGTGATCATGCTGCCGCTCGGGATTCTGTTTACAGTTCTCACCGGCGGTTTCAAACTTACGGAAGGGGAACTGCCTAAAGATCACTTCTGGCTTCGCGTTGTTCTCATCGGTGTATTAATCGGTTTTTATGAAGGATTTTTTGGTCCGGGCGCCGGAACGTTCTTTTTGATTGCGCTGCATGTGTTTTTAAAGATCGGAATGGTTCAGTCGTCCGGCACTGCCAAGGCTTTTAATATCGCAGCCAACTTTGCTGCGTTTATGACTTTTGCTTCCGGTGCTGCCGTTTGTTATGAAATCGCCATCCCGTGCGCCATTGCCAGCATGCTGGGAAATCGAGTAGGGGCTTATTACGCGATTAAGATCGGCGGTAAATTCGTCCGAAACATTCTCTACATCGTTCTAATTATTTTGATGGTTTCGCTGGTCTACAAATTTTTTATTGCTTCCTAAATTCCAAGTATTAGGCAATAGGTAAAAATACTTCACGCTGCCGCGTCGCGTTTACGGAGCAACCACTAGTGACGAACTACTGATGGTGGGTTAAAGTGGAGAAATATAGTTGAATGACCAGTAAAGCAGGGCACAATCTCGTTGCGGCTCAACCCTTCCTGATAAATTTCCATCGTTAAGAAAAAATGCAGGTTATTGAGAATAAAAAGAATTTCAGCGGAAGTCGTCTTTGCGTTTCTGCGACAGGATCCGCCTTCATGGACGGTTTTGTCCTGACGTCTCAAGGCTTCATTTTTCTTCTTGCCCAAAGCGTCTTTCAGTTTTCTGCACTTGAACTCGGACTTGTAGCAACAGCCTATGTATTGGGAAGCTTTATCGGCTCCATGGGATTTGGCAAAATCGCCGACGTTTACGGAAGGGCGGTTCTTTTCCGAACTGTTCCCTGGTTCGTTGCAGCTTTATCGATTGCCCAATTCGTTAATTTCAGTCCCTTAAGCTGGTTTATTTCAAGATTTTTGTTTGGTTTAGCGATTGGAGGGGATTCTCCGATCGCTCAAGCCATGCTGTCTGAGAACTCTCCCAAATCTCTTCGTGCGAAACGGTTGGTTCTCTTAATGACAGCTTGGTTTATCGGTGCGATAGCCGCGGCTGTTTGTGCCTATATGACGGTTAAAGCCGGTCTGCCCTGGGAGTTTTTTGCTGCGATTCCCTGCGTTATCGGACTGATCTTAGGAGTTGCTCGTTTTAATGCTCCGGAGTCCGTTCAGTGGTTAAAAAGCAAGAGCCGAATCAAGCAAGCGGAAGAGAGCCGTCTTCGTTTAGGTATTGAAGCTGAAGAAGCAAAACATGAAGTAAAGGCGGCTCATCAGGCAGCCTTGTTTAAGCCAATAAACCTAAAAAATCTTGCATACCTTTCTGTTTTTTGGATTTGCCAAGCGATTCCGGTAACGGTTCTTTTGATGTTTGGCCCGGTTCTTATCGGAGCATTAGGAACTTCGAACTTTGACACTGACGTCGGACAACTGGTCCTGACTGACTCATTCTTCCTTATCGGCAGCCTTGCCGCCATAAAAATTGTTCCGCATTTTGCACGCCGGCCCGTCATCTTGTGGACTTTCGGAATTATGGCTGTGTCCTTGGCTCTCTTGTCTCCGGGCCAAGTCCTAACAAATTTCGTTGTTTGTCTGTTGCTCTCGATCTACGCATTGAGCTATGGCGTCCAGAGCGTATTGGATTATGTTTATCCGGCTGAATTGTTTCCTACATCCATTCGGTCCACAGCACTCGGCATTCTCGGAAGTGTCTCCAGGGTCGGTGTTTTTGTCGTAACCCTCGGTTTCCCAATGGCTTTTGAGGGTTTGGGCGTCAGCAGTGTACTCTTGATCGGTGCGGCTATATCCATGTTCGGTTTCGTTATTTCATGGCTTTTTGCCCCGGAACCGTCCCATCATTAATCGGTTCGTTCTAAAAATATAAGGGAAAATACTTAGGGTTGTTGTATTAATAAAACAGTCTAAACAGACTGTTTGATCCTATAATTCCCTCAACAGTCTAGTTAGACTGTTTTGATTAACGAACATTTCTCTTCGGTAAACACTATGTTCAAAACATCGATTCTTTTTACTGCATTACTTTCTGCGGCTGCTCTTACTTCTGTTTCTGCTGCTCCTGTTCAGACAGAGGGTACCGGCATCGGTAAACACGGCGATATTAAACTTGCCGTGACTTTTGACAACGGCAAAATCCAGGACATCAAAGTTCTGGAAGACCACGAAAACAAGGTCTTGGCCGCCAAGGTCTTCACAGATCTCAAAGATGCCGTTATCGCCAACAACTCCGTTAAGGTCGACGGTATTGCCGGCGCGACTTTCTCCTCTAAAGGTTTCTTAAACGCCGTCAGTGATGCAGCAAAGAAAGCCGGTGTCAAACTCTCCGACAAGGTCAAGAAAGATAAAAAAGCTGACGCAGCCATGCCTGCCGTTCAGAATTACGACGTAGTGGTTATCGGTGCAGGCGGTGCGGGTTTTGCTGCCGCAGTTGAAGCTAAGAGCAAAGGCGCTAACGTTGTTCTTATTGAAAAAATGCCGACCGTCGGCGGAAACTCTCTGATTTCCGGCGCTGAAATGAACGTTCCGAATTCTTGGGTTCAGAACAAACTCAATATTAAGGACGACACTCCTGCCAGAATGGCTGCCGATACGCTTAAGGGCGGCGACTTCCAGGGCGACCCTGAAATCGTCGGCGTTATGACAACGAACGCTCTTCCGACAGCTGAGTGGCTGAGAGACACGGTCGGTGTCAATTTTGAAAAAGACAACGTCTTCCAATTCGGCGGTCACTCCAGAAAAAGAGCCCTGATTCCGGAAGGCCATACCGGTACAGAAGTCATTACCAAGTTCTCCGCTCTTGCCGACAAGATGGGCATTCCGGTTATTACTAACATGAAGGCCGAAGAATTGGTCAAAGACAAAGACGGCCGCGTCGTTGCCGTGAAAGCTATTTCCGGTGGTAAGGAGTACACCTTCAACGCTAAAGGCGGTGTTGTTTTAGCTACCGGCGGTTTCGGCGCCAATGCTCAGATGGTTAAGAAGTACAATCCTGCTATTGACGAACGCTTTAAGACAACCGACGCCCCCGGAACCACCGGTGAAGCTCTGTACATGGCAGAGAAGGCCGGCGGTCAGCTCGTCAACATGGGCTATATCCAGACCTATCCGATCTGCGACCCGATCTCCGGCGTGATCGAACTGATTGCAGACGCACGTTTTGACGGCGCCATTTTGGTTAACCAGGAAGGCAAGCGTTTCGTTGAAGAACTCGAACGCCGCGACGTCATCTCCAACGCTATCCTGAAGCAGCCCGGTGCTTACTGCTATGTTCTGTGGAACGACAACATCGGTAAGATTTCGAACACCGTGAAGATTCACGACACGGAATATAAGACCTTCACGAAGCAGGGCATTATGCACACGTCCGACACACTGAAGGGTGCAGCAGACTACTTCCACATTCCTTACGCCAACCTCAAGGCCACGGTTGACCGCGTCAGCCAGATGGCTAAAGACGGCGGCAAAGACTTAGACTTCCATAACCGCGGCGGTCTGAAAGATCTGTCTACCGGCAAGTATTACATCATCAAAGCCGTTCCTTCTACACACCACACGATGGGCGGTTTGAAGATCAATACCAAGGCTGAAGTTTTGGATAAAAACGGCAAGCCGATTCCGGGCCTCTTTGCAGCCGGTGAAGTCACAGGTACGACCCACGGTACCAACCGTCTCGGCGGCAATGCTTATACAGACATCATGGTCTTCGGCCGTATCGCTGGCGACGGTGCCGCTGCTGAAGCAAAAGCCCGCTAATTCTCAGCTCTATTAAAAATCTCATATTTTGATCCTCCCGCCAAGCACGGGAGGACCGGGGGCTTTGCGCCCCCAATTTTCTACCCTTGGAAATTCAAAATGAAAACATTAAAGTTAAGTGCGTGTGTGATTGCTATCTTTGCAGCTATGAACGCGAATGCCGTCGAACTCAACGGAAAAAATCTGACTCAGCAAGATGCTTGGGCCATCGCCGAGGGCGCTCCTGTCAGTATTGCCCCTGAAGCAATGAACCGCGTGCAGAAGTCTTACGACCTGGTTTTGGATGCCGCTAAAAACGGTCGAGAAATTTACGGTCTCACCGTCGGTGTCGGTCTCAACAAAGACCATAAAGTCCTTTCTGCCAACGGTGAATTAAGTGACGAAGTTAAAGCAGCCAGCCGCCGTTTCAACTACAGCACCTTGAGAAGTCACAGCGTTGCGGCTGGTCCGATTCTTGATCCGAAACTGGTTCGTTTGGCCATGGCCATTCGTTTGAACACACTGCTGAACGGCGGTTCCGGCGTCCAGCCGAGAGTTGCAGAACTTTATGCCGAATTCTTGAATAAAGGTGTCACACCGGTAATCCCGACAAAGGGCAGCTTAGGGGATGCTGACATTACTTTAGCTTCACACGTCGGTTCCGCCATGATCGGCGAATGGAAAGTTTTAGTGGACGGAAAAGAAGTTCCCGCTGCTGAAGCTTTGAAAGCTAAAAACATCAAACCTCTGATTCCGGAAGGCAAAGATGCTTTAGGCATTTTGTCCAACAGCTCCGTAGCTATGGCGCTTACGATGGATGCAGCTAAGGCCATGGGTCAGATTCTGAAAGTTTCTCCGATTGTCTACGGCATCAGCCTGGAAGGTTTGAACGGCAACGTTGCCCCGTTCCTTTCTCAGACAACAGCTTTCCATCCGTTCCCCGGACTGCAGGAAAAGGCTAAAGAACTGCGTGAAGTGCTCGCCGGTTCTTATCTCTGGAAGAAAGATCCGAGCAGAAGACTGCAGGATCCTCTGAGCTTCCGCACAACGGTTTACACATTGTCTGAAGCACAGAATGCACTTAATGACCTGAACAAAGTGATCGATGTTCAGATCAACTCTTCTGATGATAACCCCGGCGTGATGGTTAATGCCGACAAGGCTGATACTCAGTACGACCAGGTCGCTCAGTATTTCATTAAGACACCGAAAGCCGAAGGCGCCATTATCCCGACGGCTAACTTTGAAGTTCTGCCTGTCGCACTCGCCGTCCAGCGCGCAACCGTTGCTTTAGGTCATGTCGGACACAATGCCGTTCAGAGAACGATGCGTTTGGATGAACCGGCCTTTACCGACTTGTCTCGTTATCTGGCTGCTAAAGACAATTTAGGTCATGCCTTCGGTGCAACAGAAGACACTTTGGTTTCTATCTACGCTGAAAACATCGACTTAGCCAACCCGGTATCTCTGGACAGCTTCCCGGTTGAAGGCAACATCGAAGACTCTGCTTCGAATCTGCCACGGGCCGCTCAGAGACTGAAACGCGCTACAGACAACACGTTCCTGGTTCTTTCCATGGAACTGCTTCACAACACTCAGGCAGCTGACTTGAGAAAGATGCAGAACAAGAACTTCAAGATGAGTCCTGCGACAGAAAAACTTTACAAGGCTTATCGAGTCAACAGCCCGTTCGTTGATCAGGACCGTATCTACACGATCGACCTCCAGAACGGAGACGAACTCCTGAAGAACTATCAGCCCTAATCATTAGAAGACAATTGAGCTGAGTTAATTTGAACGACCGGATCATTCGCCAAAGCGGCAGAATATCCGGTCGTTTTTTTTGATTGGCTGAATGCTTCGGAATACAAAAGAGAAAGCTGCGTAAGAGAGCCTGCGCACTCAGGTTTTACACTGATTGGCCGATGATACGGGAGGCTATTTCCTATTCGCGGAAGCTAAAATTAGGTCGAATAAAAGAAGGTGAGATTTATTCTCAAGAAAAAATGACGGAGACAACCTACAGACCCAGAGTAATGAGCGAGCGCGCGTTAAAGACACGCGCAAAAATTATGGATGCGACTCGTGCGTTTATTGTGCGGGAAGGGGTAGGACGTCTCTCAATCGATAAGATCGTTAAAGAATCCGGCACGAGCAAAGGTGCCTTTCTTTATCACTTTAAGAACCGTAAGGCGTTGTTTTGTGCATTGGTAGAAGAGTACGTCGACCATTTAAACGAGCGCATGAATTTTCACATGAGCAAGTACCAAGATGCCGAGGAACCTTTGATCCTCGGATATGCTTCTTGGTATGAAGACTTCGATAAAGATGATGGAGGTTTTGCGGTTCTGGGCGTTGCGCTGTTAGCGCTTCTTCTGCACGAGCCCGACGCGCTGAAACCTTTCCATGACTGGTACGCCAAGGTTTTTAAGATGGTTCAGGATTCTCCGATTAAGACGCCTCAGCTGCTCACTGCCATCATGGCCTTTGAAGGGTTCTTCTTTACGCACAAGATGGGATTTGACTCCTTAGATAAAGAGACGAAAGAAGCGACCTGGAAGTACATCATCAAGCAGGTTGCACCGCAGCCTAAAAGGAAAACGGTCGAGAGTTCTAAAGAAAAAATTTCCGCTTAATCGATCAATATCCGTAATTGGACAGAATCAGAGTCTTGGATTCATCCGCAGATGAGACAAGGCTCATTTCTTATGGACATTTCAGAGGAAGGGAAGCTCGGAAATCGCCTCTTTTTGCCGTCTGATAAGAGAGAAAAGAGGCTATATCCGGAAAATTTCTCCTCTTAGGTTCTCAAGACGGGAAACCTTATCCAAAGACAAGCAAAACACGGGCCATGAATGAAGATAATTGTTTCTAGTTGAAAATAAGGAAACATGAACAATGAACTCTTCAGACGGGATGTTGATTGTCAACGTGTCGGCAATCCAGGCAGTAGCGATTGCAGCGGTGACCTATTATTTCGGAGCTTGGCTGCGCAAAAAAGTTCCGTTTTTAGAAAAGTACTCCGTGCCGAGTCCGGTCGTGGGGGGGGGTATGTTGGTTGCACTGGTACTTTCCTGCCTGGAATATTTCCATTTCATGAAAGTCAACTTTGACACCTCATTGCAGACGCTTTTAATGCTGGCTTTCTTTACGACAATCGGCCTGTCGGCCAGTCTGAAAATCGTTACGGAAGGCGGAAAGCTTTTAGTCTCGTTCTTATTTGTCATTACCATTCTTTGCGTTCTGCAGAACTTCTTGGGTATGGGCCTGGCAGAAATGATGGGATTGGATTTCCATTACGGTCTGCTGGCCGGTTCGGTTTCAATGATGGGCGGTCTAGGAACGTCTGCGGCTTTCGGTCCGTATTTTGAACAGACTTACGGCGTACAGGGCGGAACGGCAGTGGCCATTACGGCAGCCACTTTCGGCATGGTAGTGGCTTTGCTCATCGGTGCACCGTTTGCCGAGTGGCTCATTCGTAAGTACAAAGTCATTACTCCGAAAGAAGTTGATACGCCGGAGCCGGAACTGCATATTCCGGAAGATCTGGAAACGACAGTTGTTGAAGGAGAGAAAGATCCGACTTATACGCCGCAGCTGCTGAAGGCTGGAACGATCGTTGCCATCTGTATGGGTCTCGGTGCCGTTTTATCTCAGTACATGGGGCAGTACATCACGCTTCCGGCATATATTGGATCCATGATCGTGGCAGCAATCGTCAGAAACGTCGGAGATTTCTCCGGCAAATACACGGTCGAAGGCAAGGGAATGAACGCTATCGCCGAAATCAGCTTGGTGCTGTTCGTGACGATGGCCATTAATGGATTAAAGCTGCATGAACTTCTTAATCTTGCGCTTCCGCTCATGATCATTCTTGCCGGCCAAACCATCCTCATGGTGGTGTTTGCCTGGGCGATGTTCTTTATCTTCGGAAAAACCTACGACGCTGTGATGCTTTGCGCCGGCGGCATCGGTTTCTCCATGGGTTCGACGGCAAACGGCTTAGCCAATATGCAGGCTATTGCCGAGAAATACGGTTCGAGCCCGAGGGCGTGGCTCATCATTAGTTTGGTGGGCGCATTCCTCATCGACCTGATCAATGCGCTGTTAGTTACGTGGATGGGTGCTTGGTAAAAAGGCAGCTTTTTAGGCCCTGTTATCAAACGTAACAGGGCCGAATTTCAATTAATACGTAGTAACACTAATAATGCAAGTTAACGTCAAAATGAGCGTTGTTTTTCGTTTAGTGCCTTTCTTTTTCCATAGAATAAATACGTTCGTCAAGTTTTCTTGACGGTCTACTTAAAAATTATTTTATTTTTAATGGAGTTAAATCCGATGAAAAAACTCGTACTCTTGCTCGCCAGCTTCTGCTTGATGACCGCCGCTTCTGCTGCCTACAAAGACGGCACATACGAAGGTCAGGGCGATGGCAACCACGGTAAGATCGATGTTTCCGTCGTTATCAAAGGCGGCAAGATTGCCGATATTAAGGTCCTCAAACACACTGAAACCGACATGATCATTCAGGCTCCGATCGACAACATGATCCCTGAAATCATTAAGAAGAACGGCACTAAGGGTGTTGAAACTATCGCCGGAGCAACAAACTCCTCCAAGGGTATCCTTGCCGGTGTTAACGCTGCTCTTGCCAAAGCTCAGTAATTTCTGCTGAACAGTCTTTCTTCGAAAGAAGAATGAACTCAGGGGGTCTCTTGCGGGGCCTCCTTTATTTTTGCCAATGAAAAAATCTTTTGGATGGAAAATACTCAGTTCGATAGAGTTGCGAGTAAGAAGCTCAGCTCGAGAACAATTCAAAATTTGTATTTTTCTAAATTTTCAGAGAGGAGATCAATAAGACGATTTTAAGAAAGGAGGGTAAATTTATATTTTTGATACCTTTGTTAGTTTATAAGTAATGATTTTTTTTCTAAATAAAGAAATTAACTGTTAAGTTTGGATCTGCCTTCCTAGTATTCGTGTACTCGCATCAGCTTATTTAGTTAGATTACGACGGATAACACAATCGAATGCTTTTAGAAAAAGTGGTGTTAGTTGGTCCCTTCTTTGTACATGAATAAGTAAAAAACCCCCTATATTACTAGATAGGAGGTCGGTAAGGAAGGGAGGCAGAAGATTACTTTTAATATGGTCGACGAGCAGCCGGGCGAGGTGCCGGTTTGATGTCTTCTATCTTCGCCTCTGCAATTTTTTGATTGATAAACTCTTGGGTCCTCTGTTGAACGATGCTTCTTTCCAATCGAGGCTTGAGGGCTTCGAATGAAGGGAAAGGCACTTCTCGCTTGTCAAGAAGTTTGACCACGTGGTATCCATGCACACTCTTGAACGGTATCGGAAGGAGGGATCCCTTTTCCATAGCCATAGCGGCTTCCCCGAATCCGTTAATAGAAATCTGACGGACATTTGTGAAATCCATTTGGCCGCCGTTGTCTTTTGTAGTCGGATCAAGGGAGAGTTCCTTAGCAAGTTTTGTAAAATCTTCTCCAGCACGAATCCTGCGAATAATTTCTTTTGCTTCTGAGTTCGTCTTTACAAGGATGTGGCTAACCTTGACTTCGTTAGGATCGTAGCTCTCTTTTAACGTCTCATATTCTTTCTTAAACTCGTAGTCGGTAATTGGGTTAACGAAAACTTCTCTTCTCAGCAACTCATTGAGAAAGATTTGACTCTTTGTTTCTTCCAACTCAGCTTTAATTGCCGGATCTATCTCTAAACGGTTTTTCGCGGCAAGTTGATTGATTACTGCCTGTTGGGTTAAGACCTGCTTTGCAAGTTCTAGCCGTTGCTCAGCAGATGTGACACCCCTTTTTTCAAAGAGATCCATCAACATTTTCTGAGATTGGGGTGTAATAACTTGTCCATTAACGCTATATGCAGTCTGAGCCATTACAGGCAAAGAGCAAAAGAATAGAGATATAAGTACTATTTTTTTCATGATAACTACCTTCCTTTCAATAAAGGCAGGAAATAATATTTTTTTACTTTTTTATTATTACCACTTTCAAATGTAAAAGTCAAAATAAATAATTAATCTTTTCAATGTGAAAATGATTATTTAGGTTGTCTAGCCTGATAAATTTAAAAGAATTCTTTATTGATTGTTATTTAATTTTGATTTTAATTTGCTCGGACAAATGGTAAGAATAATTACGAACCTATCAATAAACAACTTTTTTAAAGAAAATGCATGAGGGCGCTGGTACATGTTTATAAAGATATTTATATATCGCTATATAAATTTATAACGTACTGTTTCTTAAATAAAAAAATTATTTTATTTAAGAAGAAAATTCTCAATTAATTGTTCGGACAATTTAGTAATTCTACTAACATATCTGCCTATTCAATGGTTTAAAAAATTCATACAATAACATTAGGTATATCTATAACCCGAGATGGATTTATCTTTAACTGAAGTAACTGCTGCAGTGGAGATTAAATATAATGATTAACTCGCTGTACAAAGAAACATTTCATTTAAAAAGAAGGCCTATAGAAAAACAGATCATAGACCCTGATGGCGAATTATTAAATAAACAAAACACCCCCCCCCTCAGTACGAGCCATTTAGGGTTTTCTCACAATATCTTTTAGCGGGCCACGATTCCTTTAGTCTTGCTTTTCAGCTTTTCCCTTTTATCTCGTCCTGTGTTATAGATTTTTTTCGACAGCATATCAATCTATTGTCCAAAGATTTTTATTTCTTTAGATTTGCTGCATTGTTAAATTTATTCCCAGCCGGTTTCTCTGACCTCATTTCTGCTGGGATTGTTAATGATTTTCTTCGGATACGAAGGAAACAATCTTAACTTCTTTTTTTCCTCAGAAGGTTTATTTCAAGGATCGTTTGTGAGCTTTATTGCTGTCTTTATAGCTTAGAAGTAAACGAGTCACGCATATACATAAAGAGAACTTTTATCGAGGCGAATTGCACATTGCAAACGACTCAGGTCTTCTCGAGGGAATGAGAGGAGGGGCATCATGAATAAAATATTCAAGACGATTTGGAATAAATTCCGACAAGCCTATGTGGCAGTAAGCGAAATTTCTCAACCTCAGCACGGTCACGGATTTCGTTCAACCGGAATGATCGGCCTAATTTCCTTAGTTTGGTCTGCAGAAGCTCTTGCCTTAGGCCCTAGCTTTGTCACTGATCCAACGGTTGATCATAGAAGAACTGACAATTCTATTGCCATAGAGAGAGAGAATGGCGGAGGTGTAGAGACTTATTTGGATTACATTCGTAATACAGAAGATGACCAATGGGACGGTGTTTACGGTTTTCGGCCAACATCCGGCCATAGTCCATATTATTTTTCCGCCGCATTCTCGAGGTCCGACGGAAAAGGTTCTGGCACCAAGCTCACTCTCGATAAGTTTAACCTTGATGTCGCTTCTTCCAGAATACATGCAGTCTACAGTACGGCGAATAACCCTACAGAAAGAGGGGCTATCCAAGCTAACGACCTTATTATAAATGCCAACAATGGTTTTTTGATTGCCGCCCAATCTTATGCGACTTCTGGAACCGAGGGAGCAGTAGTTGTTTTAAATAATCTTGATGTTAAAAAGGGGTACATAATTCTCGTAAATGGTCCAGCCCAAGGAGTAGGGAAGTTAGCTATAGGCAATAGGCTTTATATTGGTCCTAATTCTTGGTTTAGGCCTTTAAATTTAACAGGTTCAACCACGGGGTCTGTCCACTCCGGAAATCAAACAGGTTATCTGAGAACGAAAATTTTAGATCTGTTTGGACAGTTCCAAGCTAATGAGACTTTCAACGAGAGCAACCGCCAATTCATTAGGACTAGTTACATAACTGATACCGCTTACTTGAGTGCGTCTGACCACCCCAGTACAGAGGATGACGGTGGGGTTGGTAGACTTGCTACAAGCGAGAAAGTGATAGTTGGCAGCCCAGAAGTAATAAATTATATTGCAATCGGAAAAAACTTAGTTTTAAGAGGAAGCCAAGTAACAGCCACTGAAGGAGTGCTTCTAAAAGACGGCGGAAAAATTATTGTCACTCGGAATTCTGACTTTACGGATGCAAACAACAAAATCAATGGTTCTTTGGAGCAAAACGGCGGAGAGTTTTATATTGGCGCTCCAACTCAATTTGTTTCACTTCTTCCCGGAATTGAAGGTTTAACTGACGGCAACGTAAAACTTGAAGTAACAGATGATGTCAATTTAAACAACGGCAGGATGGAGGTAAATACCGTTGCGGAAGACTTAGTCATGTTTCACCGAGATATCAACCTCAGAAATACCTATCGTCTTATTAATAACGGTCAATTCAAGATTTCTGGGAATTTGTCGCTTGAAAATAATAGCTATGTTCAATTAGCATCAAGCAATAATCGCTTAGATGTAGCTGGAAGGCTATCCGCAAAAGAAAGTGCTCAAATAAACAATAGCGGATGGCTGAGAGTGGCTAACGGTGTTTCACTAATCTCTTCAAACGAATCAATAAGCGTATTAATAAACGAGAAAAATGCGCGCTTGGACGTACTGGCGCAAAAAGAATTTTCAATCGGAGGAAAAGCAAAAATACAAAATAAGGGAATCATAGCTGCTTCTGGAAAGACTTCTTTGTCTTCCAATAGTCATATGGTTAATGACACAGGGGCCGTTTTTCAAATAAACGGGGGGAGCTTAACCACTAACGCCACCCTCACTAATAGAGGTTTCCTCCAATTCAACGGAGGAACATTTGATGTTTCAGGTTCTTTGATAAATGAGTCGGCCGGAAATATCCGAGTGGGAACAAATGCATCAGCGGATTCTAGTTTGAATATAAGCAGCAACTTTTCCTCTTCCGGAAGCATTGATGTCTACGGTAAAGCTAATTTCAAAGGTGGCATAACGACATTGCTTGGGAAAACGAACATTTATTCAGATGGCAGTGTTTCCATTACAAGCTCTAGTTTTACGGCTGGTGAAACTGTTTCAGTTAAGGACGGGGCAAATCTTAATTTAACTTATTCAAATGCCGGAAAATTTTTTACTCCTGGAGCCTACCAACCAATACCATATGATGTTGTAGACGGTGCCAAGGCCTCAATGGGAAAGACCAATGCGGCATTTGCAGACTGGAACGAAAGTAAGCTCACATCTGATTCAACCTTAAATAACCTGCAGGTTTTGTCAGGAGGAAAAGTCAAAGTTTCGGGTGCATCATCGCTTAACAAACGACAGGTTTTGGAACTTCAAAAGGCTTGGGGCCAAAAATCAAATCTTGCGGAGGGTACACTCAGCTTTACTGAATCAAAGTCCGACGTTAATGAAATAAAGGATCGTTTGACTGTCAAGGTTGCGAATGAAATAGGAGCAACGTCTTTCCTTTCTCATTCTTTAGATGGAAGAGAACAGCAGTTAAGTTCAACGAATACGGCTATTTCGGATATTGTTTCAGGCCCTAAAGCGATAGTCGTGGGAACAGGGAGCTCCAATTTAAAGAGTGGTTTCGGCTTTAAAGCAATTGAATATACAACTGGTGTTACGGTTAACAGCGGATCAGAACTGCGTCTTTTTGGCACAAGGAGCAACCCCGATGACTATCTTATTCGAAACGGAAGTATTCCAGGGAGCGCTTCTGTTGCCGGAACTCTGACTTTGGGTTTGCCGTATAGTTTCTCAGACGTTATATATGGGAAGGCAGAAGAATATGGCGGTAGGCTTGACTCCTTAAACCTAGTTGGATCTCTTTCCGTTGTAAAAGGATCATATCGTATAGACAGCCTCCAAGGCACAGGCTCCGTTTCAACTTTTTCTGGTTCTAATTCAAAATTGAGTATTGGAGAAAGTTCAGGAACGGTCAATGTTTCTCTGACGCCGACTACAACCTTGGAACTTAAAAATTCTGGTACTGCAGAGCAAACACTGCAAGACATCCGTTCTAACAGCGGATCCATTAAAAGTCTTCAAGGTAATTATTCTGTCAGAAATATTTCATCACCTGCTTCTCAAACAAATGTTGCACTTGAGGTGGGTTCAGATGATACCAATTCTTCTTTGGCGGCCAACAACATTACGTTGGTCGGCAGCGCGACAGTTTTCGGAAACTCTAAACTCAAATTAGGGTCTGGCAGCGAAAAAAATACGATTTCGACTGTGAGCCTAAAACCGAATTCCACTCTGGAAATAAATAAGAAAACCGAGGTTGGAAGATTGAATGCGTCAGACGCAAATTTTATCCAAACGGCAGATGAAATAATTGCTTCTGAGGGATGGTTCCAGAATTCTAGGATAAATCTTAGAGGGGGACGCCTGTTAAGTTCTAATATTCGCGATTCATCGGGGTCTGTTACTAATGATCTCGGGAACAACACATACGTTGTCGAAGGAGCAAATTCAAGTTTTACCTCGCAAGGAGCAAATCCTCACCTTCCTCTTGCGTCCGGTTGGGACTCAAAATACACATTGCTGGAAGCTCAGGAGGTGACCTCAGCTTCGGATATCACGCTCAAGCAGGGCGGAATCCTGAAAGCTAGGGAACTGTCCTTGTCGGGTTCTGCCGCCAAAATCCATATGAACGGGGGTTTGCTTTCGACCTCAATGGATCAGTTTTTTAGCTCCTTAGGATACAGGCCGGTTATCCAGCTTAATGAAACATCCGTCGAGAATGTTAAGTACGGAATAGCGGATGTCGGTAATATCAAAACAGAGATAGCTTCAGGTATTGACGGTAATTCCGGATGGCTCGTTTTTAATGACGAGTTGGTTTTAAAAGAAGCTGCCATCGCCGCTACCAATCGTTTACATACGTCGCCATCCAAACTGACGAACGGGGTAGGAGTCGAATTTTCAGGAGAGATCGAGGGCGAATTTACGGTCGATGATGCCAATCAATTCCAAAACGATTCTCGATATAACCATGCGGTTGTATTCTCTGAGACTTCTCTTTACAACAAAACGGACGCTTCAGGATCAACAAATAAGAAAGTCATTCTGACTGGCACTAACGGCTCTGCAGGTGGAACGAACTATATCACCGCAAACACGGGGTTTGGTTTTAGCAATGTTTTCAATGCGTCCTTGGTTGAAGTTGCCGGAGGCAAGCGTTTTGTCCTTACCGGGAAAGAAATGTCTCCTGCAGATTTAGGGCACATTCATCAAACTCGGGATTCATCATTCTTCTCTGACGACGCAGCTCTTCTTCCGGACGCAAACGGCGGCGGGATTCTGAAGGCCAACGGATCGGGTTCCGTGTTCTCTCTTGGGAGCCAGTATGCTAATACCCCGAGAAAAGGGTGGGCAGATAAATTTGAAACCACCAGTCAAGGCAAACTTGAGGTGAGGAATGGGGAATTTGCATTATGGTCGATTGCCAACAACGGCTCTACCGAAATATTCGTAGATGCTTATTTACATTCTCGCGGTATTAGTGGTGTAGGTAGTTGGAAAAATGACGGAACGCTTTACCTAGAGGACAATGCGGCTTCAGTGACCGGTCAAAATACCTTCTGTATCGCAGGTAATTTTATTAACTCTGGTGTTTTGGATGCGTCAGATGCCGTCAAAAACGGAGTAACCGTGGCGTCGGGGGCAACGCTGACCAATGAGAGTACAGGTTCTGCAGAATTTGAAAAACTTACAGTAAACGGAACAGCCGTAAATAGAGGTAATGAAAGAGGTTCGTCTCTCGAAGTCGGAAACGCGGGTAACGTTACAAACGTTGATGATTCACGGTGGGGCGCTATTCAAATCGCTTCCGGCGGCTCTTATTCAAACACTGCAAAGCTTAACGAAGACATTGCTGGAACCTTAAAGATTGCTTCCGGAGGTTCATTGACGAATGGGTCAGGTGCGGAAGCGAACTTCTCTTCTACGACGATTTCCTCGGGCACTTCGGGAGCCAAGCCGGAAATCCTCAATGAAGGTCTGATGAAGACGGGCGTGACAACGACAGCAGGCAAGATAGAAAACCGTTCCGATATGGATGCAGTTAGCCTCGCTGTTCAGAACCAAGGCTTGGTAACGAATAAAGATTCATTAACCGTTGATAATCAAACAACGGTCGTAAGCGGTGGTGAGATTATTAACGAAGCCAGTGGAACAGCTGATTTTAAACAGTTAACGGTTTCCGGGTCTGTCAGTAATGCGGGAAGCATGTCTGCGACGGCTTTGACTGCCAATAATACTCAGGCACTCATTAACAATACAAATGATTTAACGATCGAGACGGCGTCAATTCAAAGCGGAACGCTGAATAACAGTGGAACAGCTAAAGTAACCGGCTTAACGATAGACGTTGGGAGTTCTGGCACTATAGTCAATAGTGGAACGATGATCGCTTCAAATGCTGGTTCAATGACAATTTCTTCAGGGGGTATAGTTTCTAATACAGGAGAAATTACAGCAGAGAAAGCAGCTCTTACCTTGGCGGGCAAAGTTAATAATGACGGCGGTAAAATCAAAACATTGTCGATGAGCCTGAATGCCGGAATCTTGGCGAATACCGGTTCACAGGCAGTGATGGAGACAGGCAATATTGATGCGAACTCTGGTTCAAAAATTACAAACGGCGCCGGGGCCTCGCTGACCGGTTATACATACACAGCGGTTGGTGGCGTTTTTGAGAATAAAGACAACTCCCAAGTAGCCCTTCAGTCTGCAAACCTCACCAACTCTGCTCAGTTGAATAATTTTGGCAGTTCTCGGGTGGCGGTTGAAGGATCTATTGATGTTGCCAATTCTTCAATTACTAACGTTGGCTATCTTAAATCCGATGCGATACATCTGAAGCAGAGCGCTTCATTAATTAATAGAGATAGTTCAGACGCCAAATTAGATGTTCGAGTGCTTACCTCAACAACAGGTACTTCGGTGAGTTTGCAAAAAGGGCAGCTCTTTGCCGGCCAGGCGGATGTTGACGGAACCTTGCAAATAACCGAGGGCAGCCGCTTGATCGTAGGCAGGAGAGAAGACGAGGGCATCCCGGGTTCTTCTTCTACGTTCGGTGAACACGCGACAGTAACGAATTCAGGAACAATAGACCTCCAGGGGAATCTTACCAACGAAGGGGTTATTAACTCCGAGCACGGTACGATAAGTATTGCGTCCGGGAAAGAATTTATCAATGAAGGCTCTTCGATAAAAGTTGAAAACTTAACTGGGAACGGAGTCACCTACACCCATAACAAGGGCGTCTTGACGGCAACCGGGGAATGGCTGAACTCTTCAACTGTTAATTTAAATTACGGTGTAATCGATACGAGAGGAGCGGTGCCGAGCGGATCTTCCATTCCGGGCCTTGGAAACAATCTCTATAATGTTTCTACCCCAAACGGGGTGATTGCCGCCAGCGGTCAAACAGGTTCCTACAACCACTTTGATAGTGGCGATTGGAAAAACGGAAAGACTGTTCTTATTGCTTCTTCCCTGGACGCTACTTCAGGGGCAGTTGTAAACGTAAACACTGGTGGGGTGTTCTCCGTTGAGAATTTAAATTTGCAAGGAGCCGAGAAACACGCTCTAATCCTAAATGGAGGTGCGGTTGAAACCACACTCAACCAAATCTTTGTAGGCGAAGGGGAAAAAGCTGCGGTCGGCATTGAACAAAAAGATCCTTCTACTCCGAACGGGTTAATCGGGGGATACGGAGATTTGCGAGAAGGTGTCAGAGAAGGTGTACGGGTTGACGATCAGAAGAGTTGGTTTATCTTCACAGATGAAAACCTGATGGCGACGGATGCGAGTTCCGCTATTGCGGTTCTCAGCAAAAACAATATGACGAGCCAAGTCGGCTTTACAGGCATCATCAGCGGACAATTCAACGTTTCGGATGCTAATAGGTTCCAAGAGAGCGTGTTGGAAGACGGAAGCACACAAAGAGACCATGACGTTGTGTTCTATAGCACGGTGCTTGCAAATCAAACCGACGAACAGCCTTCTCAAAATTCCGTTCTTGTAGTTTCTAATTCAGAGGCGTCAGAAGTGAACGGCGGTAAGAATTATCTGCGCGTCTCGAACATTGGTTTCGGATTCCAAGCGGTCAGCGAGGCTGAAAATTTAGAAATTTCTTCAGGTAAGAAATTTGTGTTGGTTGGAAGTTCTCATGCCGGTTTCTCCCACAACAAAGGAGATTTGACCGACGAACAAGTCTTCGATACAGGACACAAGCTTCTTACAAGTTCGAGCAATGGAGGCTCGATTGCTGTTAAGGAAAACTCAGAGCTCTATTTCGGAACTGAATTCCTTGACGGATTGACTTCCGGATGGGTTCAAAAAACTAATATCGAGTCTGGCTCTTCTTTGACGGTCAGAAAGGGAGACTTTGCCTCTTGGGATTTGGTCAATAACGGGCAAATTACGATTACAGAAGGGGCGCTGCTTCATAACAGAAAGATGCTCTCCTCAGGAACGATTCTGAATCAAGGGACCCTTTATCTTGAAAAAGATCATGATGACGGGACCTCAGGACAATTTGCTCTGACCGGAAACGCCTCCATCATAAATGAGGGTTTGTTGGATGCCTCTGAAGGTCAGACTGAAATAACGCTTAACGGGGCTTCGAGTCTGGTGTCGGAGAAGGAAACGATCGCCTCATTCTCAACTTTGACTGTCAATGAAGACGCAAAAGTTGAAATTAAAGGCGACGGTTCCGGCGAAACATTGAATGTCGCGGGTAACGGCTCCTACAAGATTGGAAGTACTTCGGAGAACACTTGGAAAGATATCTCTGTCGCCGGCGGTTTACTGGTTAATGAAGGAGTGTTAAATCCGGCAGCTGAAGGTGAAGAACCGAAACAATTAGGAAACCTCACCGTTTCGGGCGGCCAGTTTGTCAACGACGGCAGCGCAGACTTTGACCGCTTGAAAACTATTGGTTCCGGTGATGCAGGAACTCCCGCGGTGACGAATAAATCAGGAAAGGAACTTAAAGCTTCCACTCTGGATCTTGCCTCAGGCCTTAGTAACGAAGGGACGCTCTTGGCTGAAAGGACAGAGCTTTCAGGAAGCGCCGTTTTGGATAATCGGCATACCTTTGCTTCAGAGACAATCAATCTAAACGGAAGTTCTGCCCTTCAAAACCAAAATGACGGCGCTGAGATCCGTTCCAATCAAGTCACGTTAAGAGACAACTCCTCGCTGATGAATAGTGAAGGGGCAAGCGCTCAGATCAATACTTTGAAAGCCAACGATTCCTCTGTACTGGCCAATGAAGGTTTGTTAGAGACAACGGAAGTTGCGCTAGGCGGAACATCTGGCGTCACGAATACAGGAACGCTTCTGATTAAATCTGAAGAATCCGAAGATCCGGAGACACCGGTTAGAGAGCCGAAACTGACTCTATCCGAAAATGCAGTTCTCAACAATAAGTCTGAGATTACCAATGAAGGTAAAACAGAAATCACAGGCGGAGAGCTGAATAACAGCGGTTCAATTTTCCTCAAGGATGTACTGGTAAACGGAGGCAGTTTAAACAATCTTTCTGAATCGAGCGGAGAAGGCACAAGTTTGGGTTCGATGAGGGGCACCTCCCTCACTGTAGAGAGCGGAGAGGTTAATTTTGAGACCGGTACTTCCAACAATTGGGAAACCGTGGAAATAAACGGCGGTAAGATCGTCAACAACGCCGGCGATGGAGAAAACTCCGGTTCTTGGAACGTAACAAAACGATTTACGGTCAGCGATGGTTTCGTTACCAACAACGGAAAGATCACGGGGGGTTCTGATCTTACTCTATCAGGCGGGAGCTTAACCAACACCGGTTCCATGGGAATGGGAGAGGTTCTGGTTAATAATGGTGCGACATTAATAAATGATGCTCACAGTGAACTCACAGGTACCAAGATTACTGTCGCTGATGGGGGTAAATACATAAATGACGATACGGCCGTAGCTCATTGGACGGAAGCGAATTTCTCCGGTGACGGCTCATTTAAGACGAAAGCTGATTCAATCTTTAACTTCGATCAAACAGCAGTCTTGGACGGTGCCGGAGCAGCGGAAAATGCCGGAAATATTATTCAGAACAGTTCTTCCGGCGAAGGTCTTAAGCTCACGAACGGGACCCAACTGACTACCGGAGAGAATGGTTCTGTCGATGTTCAGAATCTTATGATCAGAACAAGTTCCAGTTACACGACTAACGGGACAGGAGATCGGATTGGATCAGGCAGCGTCGAAAACGGGGCTGCATTCAATGTCGGCAAGAACGCCGTTGTCAACTTGGGCAAAGGCACAGAGGATTTATTTACGATTAAAACAGGAGGAACGCTACACAACAGTGGCGTTGTGAATGTCGTAAAAGGTTCGGATGTCGTTATCGAAAATGGCGGCCGAGTGTCCAATGTTGACGGCCTTATCAATGTGGAAGAGGGCTCCAAGGTACAGAACGATGCCGAAATAAAAGGCGGTAATGTTTCGCTTGCCGAGGGATCGTCTTTTATAACAACCGGAACGGTTCAAGTTGATAAGATCAGCGGCATAGATGCCGCGTTAACAGTCAGCGGAGCCGGCGCTTCAGTTGAAATTACGGAGAAGACGGAAGGCGGGAGCTGGCTAAATCACTCTCGCATCACCATAGAAGACGGTGCGAAATTATTTGAAGATAAGCTCGGAACTTTAGGATCTGATAACACTTATGTATTGAAGTCTGAAGAGGCTCTACCTGAAATCTTTACCGTTCGAGAAGGTACAGAGGACGTTCCCAAATTAAGAGAAGATGATTTGCAGAAACCGTTCAGCCAGCTTGTTCTCGAGGATGGGGAATTTACGGGTCAAAGTAGTGTCGTGATTGACAAAGGCGGATATTTGGATGTTGATCATCTTGCCCTAAGAGGTGATAAACCGTCAGTGATTACTTTGAATGACGGGGGAGCTCTGAGGACGAGCATGGATCAAATTTTCCATCCGCTAAGTCAAATTCAGGCTTCGGCAGTTAAAGAAACTGTTAAGACAGGAGTTGATTTCAACGGCGGATATCTGATTTTTGACGATGATCAGTACACGGTTCAGCAGGTTGCCAGCGCAGTGAATACTTTGCAGGACGCCGGGTCCAAGTCTTCTATTGCTTTTATCGGCAGTTCTCACCCTGTTACGGAGTTAAGAGTAAGTGATGCTCGTGAGTTTATCCCCGGTAACGAAATCATTCTCTCGGAAGCTACACTGGTGAACGATCAGCCGGAAGAAGATAAATACAAAGAGGACGGCCGCGGCAAGGTCACGATCGGCAACCGAACGCCTGTTGGGGAACACAACTACGAAATCTCTGCTCCGATTACCGTTAAAAACATAGGAGGTAAGCTTGACAAAGGCTATAAGGAAGTTCACCTGATTGAAGTTGTTGACGGCAGAAAATTCGGACTACTGGGATCAATAACCGGAAAAGATGAACCAATTGATACCGGATCCGCTGATATTTCCCAACGTCTGTTTGTGGACTGCGGAATCGGAGGAACCGTTAGGGTAAAAGACGGAGAATTCAGACTGGGCGTAGGATTTGATGTTGGGCAGGAAAATCAGACTTCTAAGGGCTGGATCGGTTATGGAGAAATCTTCGATAAAGGTTCTTGGACAATCCGAGGCGGCGATTATCTGGTTAAAAACATTCGAAACTTAGGTATTGTTCAAGTTGACAACGGCGCGATCCTTAGGACGGAACAATATTCTGATAATCCTGATGTCGTTCTTGACGGCACGGCCGGTCAAGGATTCGGAATCCGAAATAACGGCAGTTTCATTTATGAGGGCGCCGAGCATGAATTCAGCGTCTACGGAACGTTTGTCAATCGCGGCTTAACAAATTTCGGCACTGCGGAAACATTAAGTATTGGCGGAAGACTTGAAGACTATTCTTTGATTGACTTCGCCGGTACCGATAAGGCACTAAAGAATCTGGAAGTCCTTGGAGGAGGTTCTGCAATAGCTTATAACCGCCATTTCGGCAACGAACTGAATTTGTATGAAGGGAGTCTATACGAAGTTAGTTTGACTCCTGATAAAGATTCGGAAGGAAAGGTTCAATGGAAAGATGTCCGTCTGGATGGAACTCTGAAGGTCAATTCAGGTTCGATATTTAAGTTAAGAGAGAGAGGAACTTTTAGCGGAACTGGTCTTATTGCCAATCAAGGCAGTGTAGATTTGACCACAGCGGAAAAAGCCTCAGCCGGAGCAGTTCAGAACAGTGCCGAGGCTGATATTGATTTTGTTGATCTTTCTCTTAATCAGCACTCTTTAGAAGCTGGATCATCGAACGCCGGCCAAATGGAAGGACGATCCCTATCGCTGGAGGCAGGACATAATTTCCGTCAGGGAGCTTCCGGCTCGCTGTCTGTTTCCGAACTAAAGATGGAAGAAAACACAATTCTGGAAAATCTTGGAAGAGTCGAAATTAAACCGGCTTCGGATGGTTTCTCTCCATCTCATGACATGAAAGGCCAATTTATCAACCGAGGAAACGCCTTATTAGCAGAAACAAAGCAGTTGAATATTGGTTCGGAACCGACAGCAGATCATAAAGTTGAAGCTAAATTCCATACCGAGGCCGGCGCGCAAACTAGTTTTGCAGATGCATTGGTTAAAACAGGGTCAGAGTTGAAGAATGAAGGTCAGGAAAGCGGAAAGAATCTTGTTGTTGAAAAACTGGCCGCTTACTTGATTACTTCTCGAGGTGAATCTGTTTGGGAAGACGTTCGGCTTGAAGGTAATGCAACGATATCCGGTGGCAAACTTCAGGTAACGACAGGCTTCTTAAGAGTAGAGAACGGAGCGACGCTGCTCAATGACGGCGGTACGATTCATGCGCACCTCATTGATGAGTCTCATGTGATCGGCACTATTATCAATAAAGGAGAGGCTCGGTTTAATCAGCTCACGCTTTCGGAAGGTTCGGAATCCCACAATTATGGGTATCAAGTCGGAAAACTTCTTCTCGTGAGAAGCGATTCAACAGGACATAACACCTATGAAGACAGCCGGTCTCAATGGGAAAAGGTTGAACTCAATGAGGCGCTGACAAACAAAGGTTCATTTGTGATTACTCAGCAGTTGGATGCAAAAGCCGATATTACAAACCATGGGACAGGTTTTCTCGATACATCCGGAACTCAAGGCTTTATCACAGCCCACAACTTGGTGAACTACGGAGAGGCAAAGCATCAGGATGTTACATTAGGAGACTTGGTTGAGGGGCCCTCTTCTGAAGTGAGCCCGTCGTCAGATCTTACGAATCCTGCAGATCCGGAGGATCAGACAAATTTGTCAGCTGTGCAGCAAGGGACTGAGCCGAACAATCCTCCTAAAAAATCTCCGGAAACCAAGTCGGATTCTGATCTTTTGCTTCAGGAAAACCCGAGAGAGGATGAATCCCCGGAGGAGAACACTTCTGAAAAAGACGCGTCCGGAGATGGTTCGGTAACTGATAGTTCTCAAGTTATCCGCAGTGCACGAATGGAGAACCACGGTACTGAAACCGGCCGAAATTTGACGATCACCGGAAGCGCAAGTTATCTGAACACAGCCAAGACACAGTGGCAGAATCTAACCATCCGCGATAAGGGAATCTATGAGAGTACGGCCGGAGAAGTTAAGCTGCAAAACTTTAACCTTGAAAAAGGGCAGGCGTTTGTGAAGGGCGGCTCTCTGGAGACGGCTGTAAATGCTTCCTTTAAAGGAGGTTCTCTCGAAGTTGGCGGTGAGGGACAGTACGCTAAAGCAGTTCTGCTTACCACCCCGACAGACGTGATGGATTCTCAAATTAATATTCGTCCGTACGGAGACGTTGGATTCGGACCAAGCTCGATAGCGCTGGCAGATGAAAAAAAGGCCATTGCGGCTTCCTCAGGGAAAGCCAGACTTTCTATGTCGGCTTCTTTGACCCTTGGGGCAAATGGAGGTATGCAGGTTGGAGCGCCCCCTGCTAAGGCTTCCGTGGACGGTCTTTACTTTGGAAAAGATTCCGCTTTGGTTATGAATTTCGCGGAATTGGGACCAAACGGAGCTCTTCTAACATCTGAACCAGAAAAAGAACTTGTCGTAGAGCCTGGCGCGGAATTGTACGTGAACCTCTCAGGTGTGAAGAAAGGAAACTATTACATTACAAGAGGTTTTAACACTGCGGCCAACGAGGCTTCGGACGGTACATGGATCGGCGGCTGGGATAAGGAATACCTGATTGCTATTCCCAAAGAATCTGTTGCTCGATGGAAGCTATTTTTGCACCATGATACCGATGATGTATGGCTTGAAGCAAAATTGGCTGAAATACCGGACGTGGAGGCGATAGAAGTTGCGACTGAAATCCTAGATACGGAAGGAGAAAAAGATTATGGTCCGGGCGGTAAGTTTGTCATTGAAGTTCTTAATAATGAGGGCCGTCCTGTCAAAGAAAATGCTCAAATTTACAACAGTTTTGTGAATCTAGCTTTCGCGGGAGGTCAACTTTCGACGGCTTACTCTTCTCTTAATAATGCGGCACAGGTTCTTGAGGGGAGAACGAGCATGATTGCAGAGAACTTCAATCGGAATGGTTACGTGGCGAATAAACATCGTCAAGGCGATCTCTGGTTTGAAACGATCGGCAAACATGAAAGGGTCAGTCATTACGAAACACGCAAGATGTCCGGCGTAGGCTATACGAGTACTTATTACGGATTTATCGGCGGCGTAGATCATTTGTTCGCTGATAAAAATCTCCTTACGGGTGTAGCCGTCAGCTATCAGAAAGGCAATGCGAAATCTCGAGGTCCGATTACAAATACTAAGAACGAGTTTGAGACCTTTGGGGCTGAATTGTATGGCTATTGGTCACCGGGGCCGTTCTTGAACGTTGCCGGAGATATCGGTTACTACCGGAACAATGCTGATGTGACACAGCATCTTGGAGGAGCGGGGGGATTTGCTAAGGCTTCCGCTGATACTTCGACTAACATGATCACAGCCGCAATAAGAGCGGAGAGTACCATCAAGACTCGGCTTGTTAATATCGTCCCGCATGCCGGCGTGAGATATATTCTTACCAACACTGACCGTTACTATTCCAAGCTAGACGGGCAGAAGGCTTTCAAGAACGATCCCCACACTACTTCAACGATTCAGTTTCCGCTCGGAGTAGGTTTCAGAGCCGATCTTATAACTAAAGGAGGTTGGAAACTTAGACCTCAGCTAAACACGTCGGTTGTCCTCCAAGCGGGGCATAGAAAGCAAAAGATTTTGTTCTCCACAATGGACGAAGCGGTTAACAGCCGTATTTACGGACAATTTACCGGTGCTTACGCGTTCTTAGCTTCTTTAGGGCTTCAAGCAGAAGAGAATAACGCTACCTTTGGACTGAGGTATTCAATTTCTGCGGCACAAGGCGGAAGAGTGGATCAGGCGCTGAAACTGGAGGCAATTTGGAGGTTCTGATCCTACCCATTCGATTTTTAAGTTTTTTTGGCTCTTAGGGCCACAGCCCCTCGACCTCGGGCAAGGGGATAGTTTAGAGGAAACTCACTCTTTGGAGAGGGTTTCCTCAGTTTTTCTCAATACTTTTTTCTGCTCCCAGAATGTTTAGTGCACAACATTTGGGTGATATGATAGTTAAAAGCTATCAGGACGGCGATTAAATTGAGCTTCTTGAATAACGTCGGAATTTTGAATTGCTGTATAACTTGTCGAGAGAGTGTTTTCGTAGGCCCCTAGGTGAAGCTGCTACCCATCAAGAACATTTCGAGAACACTTCGAAGTTAGGTACTAATCTTGGATGCAGCTGGTTTGTTGATCTTTTGACGGGTCGGGAAAGAGAGAACGAAATGGGTCAGGCTAGAAATACGATTTTGATTGTGGATGACGTCGAGCTAAACAGAGATGTCCTGTCTATCATGTTCTCTCAAAGCCATGAGATCGAATTTGCCGAAAGCGGTCCTGAGGCGCTGGACATTCTCCGCAAGAAAAAAGAAGACATCTGTGCCATCCTTCTTGACTATGTCATGCCTGAGATGGACGGTTTAACCTTTTTGGAAGAGGCGATCAAAGAAGGATTAGTGGAGAGCATTCCTGTCTTTCTGATTACGGCATCCTTAGAGCATGACGTTGTGCATCGTGCTTATTCGCTGGGCGTGGCTGACTATATTCAGCGTCCGATTTCTCCGTACATCGCTCAGCGCCGTATAGAGAACATTATTGATTTATTTAAGACACGTGCAGCTTACAAGAAACTTCTTGAGATTAACAGAACGCTTTTAGAACGTCTGAGCGAAGTCGATGACTCCATTACCGACGTCCGAAATCCTTAATAACTATTGAAGAAACCAAGCGACCGGAGAAGATCCTCCGGTTATTGTTATTCATCGTAATCACCGGTTTCTCTTTCTAAATATTCCTTTTGACTGAGCGTGATCTGAGCATCGTTCTTCCACATGGCCACCCAGCCGTCCAGCATCCTGGAATCCTGGATGTCAACTTCCAGACGCCAGGTTCCGTCTTCTTTTTTAAGCAATTTCTGAGAAGTGTTGAAAGGCGTTTCCTCTAAGTTCTTTGCCGTGACATCGCTCTTGAACTCCAATATCCAGTGGACCCATTCTCCGTTGCTGTAATTAAAGTGACGGTCGTGAATGTAAGACTGGAGATCAAACTCTTCCGGGCGATGCGCATCAAAAGAGGTGACTTCAGCCTTTTTGAAACGATGAAGCGCCAGATGGACGACGTTGTCGAAATGATCGAACTGACAAATTAAGTAGAGTCGGACATCTTGCTGAACCAGGGCAAGAGGAGAGATAACGGCGCTCGTGGTTTTGCCGTTCATGTTGGTGTATTCGATTCTGAGTTTCTTTTCCGAATACAACGCTTCGGAGACCGCATCAAAGATTCTTGGAAGTACCTTGGAAGGCATTTGCGGAATTGAGGATGAAATGACGCAGACTTTATTGAGCCATTGATTTTCTTTGGCGTTTGAACCTTTTTCCTTGAGCATTTCGGAAGCCGCATCAAATAAGAATCCCAACGATTTGAGGACGGTTCCCGGAATCTGATACTTCATGTGCTCCTGCGCAATTCTCAGAAGCAGACATTCATTTGGTTTTAAGTGAATATTGTCGGTGATGGAATCCGTGCGTTCTCTTCGGTAACCGTAGGCATTTCCTCGGTCGTCGCGCACCAAACCGTATTTGCCGCAGTCATACATTTGCTTCAAGTAACGCTGCAGTGACCGCCTGCTGACATCAATGTCTGCGGATGCCAAAGAATTAAGAATGTCGTCCACCGAGACAAACCGTTTGCTCAGCGGTATTCGATTGAGAATCTCCAAAATGATCGATGCTTCTTCTTTTTTATCGTGTTTTCTTCCCATCCTTAGGCTCTCCAAGGTCAAATTTCTGTCGCAAGGCGCGTATTGATTTTTATTTTAATCGGTTTTACTGCGTCAATTTCTTTCGCTTCAAATGCAAAAATAACAACATAGAAGGAGAACAAAAATGCCTCGCAGAAGAACAAGTGTCTTTGAAAAAATGTTTAGTGACAACCGTCTTCGTTCTATTCCGGATTCAGAACAGCAGAGTACCTTGTGTGTTGAATATTGGACGTCCAAGATTTTGATCGAACTCTCCGGCTATAAATCGTTGGAACTCGATGATGTGCAGGAGATGGCAAATATCCGAGTGGTCAAGGCGTGGCAGCAGGAAATCGAAAACGACGTTTCGGAACTTTACGAACTTAAAGGAAAAGAAGAAGGCGACACTGAATTGCTTGACGATGCAGGAGACAGTGTTTTTCGTCGATACAAATCTGTGAAAACAGAGCTTAGAAAGCGCATCGACAATCCTCCAGTTTCCATGAAGAAGGTTTATCGCAACATTAAGAAAGAGATTGATTTGCACGGTTTCTACCCGAAAGGTTTTGCGGCTAATCTTGAACTCATCAAAGAAGCCTATGACCTTTCCGAAGATGAAGGTCTAGTCACCGCCTTCATCTTCTTCACTCTTGCCTATCGAAACTTGAGAAGAGCCCTGAACTCTTTCAGTTATTCCGACCGCGGCTTTTTCCTCGTGCTGGAGGTCATCGCAAAAACGTTGGGCCTGCCTTTGGAAAAGGTCCAAGAAATGCTCGGGCCGGGTGGCAAACTTATCCGAATGGCAATCTTCGGCGTAGACAGAGAGTCTTCTAATATTGATTTCGAGGACTACTTTGAATCCAAATCCGGTATTTCCTTCTTTGATCTCTTCTTCGGGAAAATCGAAAAGAAGCAGCTTGTAAGTTCGATCCTCACTCCTTGCAACAAGTCTCGTCTCACGCTCGAAGACGTCAAGTATCTACCTGTGATTGACTCTTTAGTCGTTCCGTTTTTAAAGGGAATTAAAGATGAAGGCCCCAGAGGCGTCAATGTTCTTTTGTATGGTCCTCCTGGTTCCGGAAAGACGGAATTAGGAAAACTTTTGATTGAACAAGCCGGTAAAAAAGCCTACACATTAAAACTCGGAAGAGAGGAAAAGGTTTTGGCTTGCTGGGAACGAGCCTGCAAGTTAAGTCGGAACGACGCCGTCACGGCAATTCTGATTGATGAAGCGGATGACGTTTTCAACAGCGATCTGGTCCAAGGAACGACTGATCGTACAAACAAAGCGCGCATTAATACCGCACTCGAAAACACTAAAAAGCTGACCGTGTGGACAACGAACTCTCTGCGTTCTATGGATGCTGCCATTATCAGAAGATTTCATTTTGTCCTAAAGGTTGGTTATCCGCCTCGAGCTCAAATGGAGAAGCTCGCACAAGGAGCATTGGCCAAATCTTTGTCTGAAGAAAACATTAGTCGTCTGGTGAATACGGAAAATCTTTCTCCGGCACTTGTCGCTCAAGTCGGAGAGATCGTGGACAACCTCCAAGGTAATAAAGTTAAGTTTCCGGAAGACTCTTTGATGGCTCTTCTCGAAGATATTCTCAAAGCACAAGGTTTTGGAAAACTGGCTGCCGCGACGAAGAAAATCGGAAAGTTCGACCCTGCTTTAAGCAACTCCGATACAGATCTGGAAGCTTTATCGAAAGGCCTCAAAGAAGCGGGCGCCGGAAGGTTATGTCTTTACGGTCCTCCGGGCACGGGCAAGACAGAATTTTGTCATTGGCTCGCAAAGAAGCTTGAACGCCCTCTCATCATGAAAAAAGCGTCGGATCTTCTGAACTGCTATGTCGGCGGTACAGAACACAATATCGCCGCTGCCTTTGAAGAAGCAAAAAGAGAAAATGCCGTTCTACTCTTTGATGAAATTGATTCTTTCCTTCAAGATCGAAGAACCGCGAATCATTCCTGGGAAGTTACGCAAGTCAACGAATTTTTGACTCAGATGGAGTCTTATGAAGGCTACCTTGTGGCAACAACGAACCTTTTGGATCTGATGGATAACGCTTGTCTGAGAAGATTCGACTTGAAGGCCAAACTCGAATACATGACTGATGATCAGGCAGAAGAAATGTACAGAAGACTGGCTCAGAAGTGGAAATTCTCTGTCGGAAACGAAGTGAACAATCTGCGGAAGATCAGAAATCTTTCCCCGGGAGATTTTGCGGCTATCGACAGAAGACTTCGTTTTACCAAAGCTGTTTCCGGAGAAAAGATTGTCGACATGCTGAAAGTTGAAACTCAACTGAAGGAAGGCCAGATGTCTTCTTCCAGAAGAACCATCGGATTCCTGGATAACTAATGAAATTAAGCTATGGCCGCTTTGAAAAAATAAAGCGGCCATTAGCTTGGCCGCAAAAAACTCCCGAGGAGAGGCGGGAGTTCAAAAATAGTTTGACAATTTTTAGGAATGATTAAGGTACAGCCATATCAAAGCGTTTGTCTTCTGCGTTCTTGTGGCACTGACGGCAGTAGAGAACGCTTTGTTCGTGTTCTTTATGGCAAAGTGTGCAGCGAAGCTGTCCGGCATGAGAATCATGCGGGTTTAAAGCTACTTTCTTTGCGGCAGAAGCAGCAGCTAAGTCCTGGTAGTTATGGCATTTCATACAAGCCTTGGACTTGGCAGCGGCAACCGGAGCGGAAGAGTTGTGACACTGTTCGCAAGTCACGCCTTTTTGCATGTGCTTTGCCATGGTGGGAGCAGCCTGAGCAGTACAGAAGGCGCCGGCTAACAGAATTGCTGCGGTGGTAATGAGGCGGTTAAATTTCATTTTTTTCTTCCGTTTTTAGACCCGGACCCTACGGTCCGGGCTTCTCTAGAAGTTACTTACCGGCTTTGACATCGGCAAGAGCGTTGTCAGCAGCTAAGCGGCCGCTGGTCATAGCGAACGAAGAGGCAGAGCCTTCGCAGCGGAGGTCGTAAGAAGAGTCATACAAACCGCCGATATCCTGACCGACGACATAGAGGTTGTCGATCACGTCGCCCTGCGGATTCAGAGCCTGGAACTTCGGATTGACAGTGACGCCGCCCAAAGTTAGGAAGAATGCGCGGATGCCTTTCAGAGCATAGTACGGACCTTTTTCCATATTGAAAGTTGCAAGGTGTTCAGGCAGACGGCCGAATTCCGGATCTTTACCAGCTTTAGCGTATTCGTTCACCTTGTTCATTGTTTCTTTCAGGTTGGAAGCAGGTACGCCGATCTGTGCAGCTAGGTCGTCGATTGTGTCAGCCTTGAAAGCCCAACCTCTCTGCTGACCGATTTCGAAAGTCTTCGGAAGAGCCTTCAGAGGAACGCCGGCAAGAACGATGGCGTTGAACGGAAGCAAAGCGCCCTTGTTAACCAACTGATCATATTTCTGCTGGTCGATGATGTTGTACATTACGCCGCCGGCACTTGTCATGGCATTGTAGACATCAACGAAAACAGCACCACGGGATTCGTTGAAGAAGCGTTTGCCGTGCTGATCAACCCAGAGCCAGGGCTGAGCCAAAGCGCAGCGGCCTTGCTTGAGTTCATCAGCGCCCATGAACTGGTTGATCGGGGGCAGGTCGGCGAGGTACGGAGCGTTACCTGCAATGGTATGCATACCTTTAACGCCTGCACCGACTAACTGAGCCATTTGGATGCCGTCACCCGTACGGCCGTCACCGTTCTTACCGTCGGTTACAGGACCGCGGTACCAAACCGGTTCAAACATACCTAGAGCAGAGGAGTCGTTCACGTACTTGGCGAGCATTTCTTTATTGGATTCGAAACCGCCGGTAGCGATAATGACTTTCTTGGCCTTGACGATGACTTTTTCGCCTTCGCCGTCGACAGCTTCAACACCTACCACTTTACCGTTTTCAACGATCAGTTTCTTGGCCGGGGTTTCGGTGAGGATTGTGCCGCCTTTGGCGCGAACTTCCTTAGCGAAGCGCTGGATGATGCCGGCAGCACCGCCTTTGAACAAGTGCCATGTCATCAGGGATTCATCTTTCGGATACATGGTGCGGATGCCGCGCATCTGAGCGCCTTTGTCCATAACCCAGTCAATGGTCTTTCCGGATTCTTCAATCAGAACACGAAGGACGTGCGGGTCAGCGCGATAGTGATGGTACTGCAGAGCGGCAGTAAGAACCTGGTCAACGGTGGTGTTGATGTTGTGTTCCTTCTGATAACGGGTGCCGACGCCAAGACTTCCTTCAGGGAAGTTTCCGCCGCCGCCCAGGGCAGCTTCTTTTTCGAGGACGATCGGTTTAGCGCCTTGGTCAACTGCGCTCTGAGCTGCTGCCAAACCGGACAGGCCGCCCCCGATGATAACGAGGTCGGTCTCATAAACCTGCGTTGCGAATGTAGGAAGCGAGAAAGTGGTGAGTAAAGAGGCTGCGATAGCAGATGTAAGCAGACTTCTACGAAGCATCGTAATTCTCCTTGTTTTGTGGTTATTAAGTGGTGTACCGCTTGGTGTTTCTAGGAGTATCTTAAGCGTGCCTTATGGAGATATACTTTGCGCAAGTTGTACTCCTATCTTTGCATTGTTGACAAAGGGTTATCACTGTGGCGGACATTACCAAACTTTCTATTGACGATACGAGGTTTCTTGCGGAGCTAGAAAAGACGGGCGTTTTGCTTCGCGCGGGGTTGTTGTTAAATTTGTCTCCGTCTTCCTCAAGCAGGAACTTTTCTCGGATACGTTCGTACTTTCCGCAGGAAATTTTTAGACAAATGGAAGGAATCTGGGTGCCGACAAACTACTACCTGCAGATCAAGCCGCAGATTCATCAGATTTTGGAAGCTTCTGAAGCGATGATGGATATGCAGTTTGATCCGAGTCAATCCACAAGGACTTTTGTCTTGAGCTCAGTGATGACCGAAATCTCTGTCGTGATTTCCGGTGTACTGCCGAAAATGATTGAAAGAGCGCCGAAAGTACGATTAGACCTGAGCAAGCACAACAATGAGATCGCCGCTGTAAGTGAAGGCAAAGCGGATTTTGCGGTAATCACGGACGTTGATCTGGCGCCGGATCTCCACCGAATGAAGCTTTACCCGCTGGATCGTGTGTTGCTTGTCAGGAAGGGGCATCCACTTACGCAACTCAAAGGTCCTTTGTTAACTCGATACCTTCAAGTTTATGACCGTGTATCTATTCGGACAGGTCGGTCCGCATCCTGGGTCGGCCCTGAGCAAGGCTTATTCCAATACGAAAGGTTTATGGAACACACGAGGTTTTCTACGTCGCGTTTCTATTCTGCATGGGGCGCTATTGAGAAGACGAATTTGATTTCGGTTTGCGGCTGGCGTGCTGCAGAGCTGGCAATGAAGGCCTATAAGTTAACGGCGCTTCCCTTGCCAATTGATTTTGAAGAGACCGAAAAATGGAATGTTCTGATTTGGTCGGACAGCAAGCACCGAGATCCGGCGCATAAATGGATGAGAGGGCTCTTTAAAGAATGGGCGATTGAAGATGCCGAGCGAATGAAGAAACTCAAAGAAAAAGACCTCGGTGTTCCGAAATATAAATAAGCGGCCATGAAGGCCGCCCATTGAGAACTAGAACGCTAATGATTAGGCGTTTTCAGATGCTGCCTGATCGACGCAGCAGGCAAGAGCATTAAAGCCGCCGTCGATATAGATGGTTTCCGCAGTGATTCCAAGGGAATTGTCGGAAAGAAGGAAGGCTGCGGTGTTGCCGACTTCATCAATTGAAACCAAAGAACGACTCGGAGAAACGGCTTTGCACTGAGCCAACATTGAGCTAAAGCCTTTAATGCCGCTTGCGGCAAGAGTCTTAATCGGGCCGCAGGAGAGTGTGTTGGCGCGAATGCCTTGCGGGCCGACGTCAGCAGCAATATAGCGGGTAGCAGATTCAAGCGCTGCTTTGCAAAGTCCCATCGTGTTGTAATTGGGAACGACTTTTTCTCCGCCGAGGTAAGACAATGTCAGCAAAGAAGCTTTGTGGCCGGCCATTAACGGGACCATTCTCTTAGCCATCGCAATGTAGGAGTAAACGGAGACGTTCATTGCGGAGAGGAAGCCTTCGCGGGAAGCGCCTTCGAGGAAGCTGCCGCTGATGGATTCGCGGGGCGCCCAGCCGATCGAGTGGACAAAGCCGTCAAAACCGTCGGTCCAGCGATTGGCGAGTTCAAGGGCTGCTAAATCAATTGATTCATCGGAAGATGCATCTAACTTAATGACTTGTCCGGCGCCGAATTCATCGGCAAAGCCCTGCACGCGTTCTTTAAAGCGTTCGTTGTTATAGGAAAGAGCTAGTTCAGCGCCTTCTCTGGCACAAGCCTTTGCAATTCCATAAGCAATAGAGCGATTAGAAGAGATTCCAGTGATCAGGAATTTTTTACCGGTTAAGAAACCCATGACGTGTTCCAATGATTAAAAAACGCCATTTTATCAGCCTGAACGAAGTGGCTAGGTACGATTAGAGGTTGCGGAGGATCCAAAAGAAAGCGGATGTTACTTTTAGAAGATGATTAGAAGGAAAATTGCAGTGCAGTCTAGTCGACAGAGCTGTCCGAAACTTTGAGAATTTTTGCATCTTTCTGAAGGTCGTTCAAGAACTCTGTTGTCTGAAGTCTTTCAAGTTCTGAAAGCACTTTTGGCTTAACTTCTTCATAAGAAGGAAAGGGGACCTCACGTTTTTCTTCGAGAAGCACCACGTGATATCCGAGCTTGCTTTTGAAAGGAACCGGCAGAAGGTCGCCCGGCTGAAGAGCGAGGATGGCTTCGGCGAGGCCCGGAACCAAGACATTACGAATATTCGTAAAAGGAATCTGTCCGCCGTTTTGAGAGGTACTTTGGTCCAAAGATCTCTCTTTAGCGAGAGAACCAAAATCGGAACCTACCTTGAGAGATTGAATAATTTCTCTAGCTTCTTCCGGTGTCTTTACCAAGATATGTCGAAATTTGATTTCGTGTGGATCGTAGCTAGAGAGAAGTGAGTCGTAACGATTCCGAACCTGTTCTTCCGTGATCGGATGCTCAGAAGCATATCTGCGGCTCAGAATCGATCCGTAAAGCTGAGCCTGTTTTTCCGAAATCAAAACACGAACTCGAGGATCTTCTAGAAGACCTTCATTTCTGGCAGCTTGTTCGATGATTTTTTGTTCGAGAAGAATGCTTCGGGCTGCGTTTTTAAGCTGCTTTTCATTGGTTACGCCGTTGGCTCTCAGGAAGTCCATTAACTGCTTTTGTTCTTCTACGGAAACAAATTGTCCGTTAACCGTAAAGGCAGTTTGAGCAACGGCTGCAGGAAGGACGCCGGCAAGCGCAGCGGCGAGCACAAAGGACTTAAGCACCGGCAGCCTCAAATAAAAATATTAGTGGCGAGATTCGCTCGGCGCCAGCAATGTCATATTGATGTTGTGAATACCGTGACCGATAAAAGGTTTCAAGTATTCGTAAACGATTCGGTGTCGGTCAATTTTCGGCAGACCTTCAAAACGTCTGGAAATGACAAAGAGGTGGTAGAGGGAGCCTGCAGCAGGAGCTCTGCCGGCTTCAGGTCTTGTGTAATCAGTAAAGCGAAGCTCGATTGGGAAAATCGGCTCAAGCGCTTGGCTGATTCTTTCTAATGTGGGAGTGTGACTCATCTTTATTTTCCTTCCGAATCAGATTCAGGGATAAATCGGGAAATATAAAAGCCGACGCCTAGGGTAAAGAGGAGCGTCAGTCCCATCAGCCCGAACAGTTTGAAATTCACCCACACGTCGGTGGAGCATGTGTAGGCAACTATAAGATTAAGAACACCGGTAACGGCAAAAAAACCGATCCAACCGCGAAGGAGAATATTCCATGCAGGTTCCGGAAGAGAAACTTTATTACCGAGAAGCGACTTAAGGAAGTTCTTATGCATGAAAGAACCGCCCAAAAGGATTCCGCCAAAGATCCAGTAAAGGATCGTGGGTTTCCATTTGATGAACATTTCATCGTGAAGCCAGATTGTCAGAGAGCCGAAGACTAAGATGACGGCAACAGAAATCCACAGCATCGGATCAATCTTCTCACGGCGTACAAATTTCACGCCGATCTGAAGAAGCGACACGATTATCGCAGCAGCCGTGGCACAAATAACCGGGGCCTGGTCGGCTTGAAAGCCGCTTCCCAGCCATTGGTTGCAAAGCGCAGCCGCAGAGTCCGGATTTGTCTGAGCAACTTTAAATGTGCCGAAGAACAAAATCACCGGCAAAAGGTCGTAAAGGAACTTCACACTCTTTTTTCCAACAACAAAATCGTTTCAGGTAATGAAACTTTCAAATTCAATGAATTCTACTTAAAAATCCGTTTTTTGTTAAATAGAGGTATATCATTACGCGACTCTTAAGAACAGCTGGTTTCATCCCTAATTTACAGGGATAATCTTATTTACTCTCCCCGCTATTAGCCGACTTTAGAGATTTTCATTTTCAATTGGCAAAAAAGGCCGCCGAAGCGACCTTTCCTAAGTATCAATGGAAATTACTTAGAGGATTTTTTCTTAGCCGGAGCGGCTTCAGCGATCTTAGCGTTCTTCATCAGATCAGCCATGTACTGCTGAGCCTGACGCTGTGCAGCAAGATTCTGAATCTGAGGTTTCAGAGCATCGAAAGAGGGCAGAGGAACTTCACGCTTGTCCTGAAGCTGGATAACGTGGTAGCCGAGTGCGCTGTGGAAAGGAACGGGAAGAAGAGCACCTTTGTTCAGAGCCATTGCAGTTTCTGCAAATCCGGGGATAGCGATTCTGCGGATGTTGGTGAACGGGATTTCTCCGCCCTGAGCTGCTGTACCCTGATCCAAAGATTTTTCTTTGGCGATCGTTGCAAAGTCACCGCCGGCGTTCAAAGACTTGATGATGTCTTTGGCTTCTTGTTCTGTTTTAACAAGGATGTGACGAACTTTGATTTCGTTCGGATCGTACTGTTTTTTAACTTCTTCGTAAGTTTTCTTGAGGTCCGCATCGGTCAGCGGGTGGGCAGCAGCATTTTTGCGAACTAATTCAGCGGAGTAAATTTCTGTCTGACGTTCTGCAATCAGCGCTTTGACGGCAGGATCCTGAGCGATATTGGCTTTTTTAGCCGCTTCTTCAATGAGTTTTTCCTGAGCGAGGATGCTGCGGGCAGCTTCGAGCTGCTGTTTCTGGTCTTTGACTCCGCGGTCAGCAAGAACTTTCATGAGTTCTTGCTGATCTGCCACGGAAACTGTCTGACCGTTAACGGTGAAGGCAGTCTGAGCGAAGACGGGAGCGGCAAGGGCTGCCAGGGCTGTTGCGAGAAGAAGTTTTTTCATAATTAAATTTAATTTATCCAAAAAATGCGAGGAAGACTGCTTAGATAACTGCTCTTAACCGTTTTCTTCGCCTGAGTTAACCGCCTCATTCTACTCAATTTTGCGAGTGCGGGTAATTCAAAATCACACTCGGGAAAGCTCTAACAACCTCTTGAATTTTTTGAAATTAGAAAGAAAAGAATCGCAAATGTGGGGGAGGAACCTTTGACGGAAGAAAGTGTCGATGGAGGATCTTTCAATCCGAAAATGCAAACTTAGCCGGAGCGAGAATTTTCGATTTCTACAAACCAACTTTTCTTGTGGATTCTGATGTTCTTACAGTCAGACTAGACTTTGGGCTTGAAGTCGAGTGTATATATGCATAAATTTAATAAAAAGTTATATTAAATTTATATTAGACATGAATAATCCTGTTTTCTACTATTGAGCTATCAAAGCAAGTTTTCTCAGAAGCTTCCTATCAATAGATTGAATATAGGTGACCATCGTGTTGAAACTCATTTCTGCTCTTCTTTCCTCTCTGTTGGTTATGGAATCTGCTGTTGCAGTAGACGAACAAAATCCTGCCGGTGATCAGCTGGTAAAACGGGGCGATGCCATCCAGAGCATTAAAGGAAGCGACAAGATATTTACCGGTGAAGTCAAGATCGTCCCTCTGTCTGAATCTGTTCCCGGGATGCCGGTATCCAGTGCATATGTAATTTTTGAACCAGGCGCCAGATCTTTCTGGCACACACACCCGATCGGACAGGTTCTGATCATTGTTGAAGGAGAAGGCCGTTCGGGCGTCTATGGAAAACCAGTGAGCGTCCTGAAAAAAGGCGATGTGGTTGTATGTCCGAAAGGCATCAAACATTTCCATGGCGCAGCTCCCGACAAGAGAATGGTTCAAATGACGGTTACCGGGTACGATCCTCAAGGCAAGAACGTGACATGGATGGAACCGGTCACGGACCAGCAGTACAAGAACAGCGAGAAGTAACAACGTTTCCTTTCCTTAAATGATTAGGCCGAAGATCCGTAGGGGTTTTCGGCCTAAATTACTTTCTAAGACTCCCCGACTGTTTCTTTTGTACTGATAAGAAGAATATTTCTCATTTTCGTTCAAAAACTCTTACAAATTAGGCATCGTTTTGTCGCTATCCGGGGGCCGATTGAACGTTGTCTTAAGACAAGCGGATTATCCTTAGCAAACAATTCGTTAAAACAGAATATTCGTATCTATGAAAATTGCGAAAAAACTTGCTGTCGCGGCTTGCGTCGCTTCAGCCTTTACTATGATGAATACACAAGCAGAAGAAACAAAAGCACCGGTCAGCGTCTCTCAAGCCGGTACTGCACTTCCGGCCGGTGTGACCCAAGGGCCGAGTATTGAAGGCGTGACAGAATATCGTCTTACCAACGGATTACGCGTAGTTCTTTTCCCGGATGCCTCTAAAGATACGGCGACCGTTAACATGACTTATCAGGTCGGTTCTCGTCAGGAAAACTACGGCGAAACCGGCATGGCTCATTTGCTCGAGCATCTGATTTTTAAAGGAAGCAAAAACTTCCCGAATCCGACCAAAGAATTCACGAACCGCGGTTTCCGCATGAACGGTTCCACTTGGCTCGACCGTACTAATTACTTTGTCTCCTTTACTGCTACAGAAGACAACCTCAAGTTCGCTTTAGCTTGGAGTGCTGACGCTATGCGCAACTCCTTTATCGCTAAAAAAGACTTAGACAGCGAAATGAGCGTTGTGCGCAACGAATACGAGATGGGCGAGAATCGTCCTTCCAGCGTGTTGATGAAGCGTATGCAGTCCATGATGTACGACTGGCACAACTACGGCAAGAGCACCATCGGCAACAGAAGCGATATCGAACATGTTCGTATCGAAAACCTTCAGGCTTTTTATCACCGGTATTACCGCCCGGACAACGCTGTCTTAACAGTCAGCGGTAAGTTCGATGTCCAGAAAACGCTGGAATGGATCGTTAAAGATTTCTCTTTAATCCAGAACCCGAAAGAAGCGCTTCCAGCTGAATGGACAGTGGAACCGACAGCGGACGGTGAACGCGTGTTTGAGATCCGCCGCAAAGGCGAAACTCAGATGGTTGCTGTCGGCTACCGCATCCCGAGCGCTTTACATCCGGATGCTTTAGGCGTGGAAGTTGCAACTGAAGTGTTGGCCGATTCTCCTAACGGCCGTCTGTACGAAGCCTTAGTAAAAACCGGACTAGCAGCAAATGTTTTCGGTTACGCCGTCGGCGCTAAGGAGCCCGGCTTTGTGATCTTCGGTGCCTCCGTTAAGAAAGGCGAATCGCTTGAGAAAGTTAAAGATAAGCTTATCGAAACGATTGAAGGCTCTTTAAAGCAGAAGCCGATGACTTCTAAAGAGTTAAACAGAACCAAGGCTCAGATGGAAACCATGTACGAACGCGCCTTTGCCGATCCGGAAGGATTTGGTGTCGGCTTATCAGAGTACATTGCGCTGGGCGACTGGAGACTTTTCTTCTACGGCCGCGATAAGACTAAAGACGTCACTGCTCAGCAGGCTGACAGTGCAGCAGACAAATATTTCGTGCGTGACAACCGAGTTGTCGGACTCTTCATTCCCGATGACAATCCTCAGCGCGCAGAGATCACAAAAGCTCCGAGCGCGGATGAACTGCTGGCTAATTACAAGCCGCAGGGAACTGCTCAAAAGATTGAGGCTTTCGACTCTTCGTTCGATAACCTCGACAAGAGGACACAGCGTATTGATATCGGCGATTTGAATATTGCTTTGCTGCCCAAACAGACACGCGGTGAAACCGTGACCGTTTGCATGAAGTTCAAGTCCGGCGACGAGAAGAATCTTTTTGGTAAGGCTAATCTTCAGCCTGTTGCTGCTGCGATGCTGACTCGCGGAACAAAGACGATGACTCGCTCTGAAATTGAAGATCGTATGACCGAGCTGAAGATGGCCGGTTCCATTACGAACTTCACGACTACGAGAAAGAATCTTCCGGCCGCTCTTGAGCTTGTGTTTGATGCCATGCACAACTCGATCATGCCGCAGGATGAATTTGATCAGTTTAAGAAGCAGATGCAGGTCATGATCGAAAGCATGCGTGATAAACCTGATGCGCTCGCTCAGAACGCTATTACGCAGCACTTCAATACTTATCCGAAGGGCGATCCTCGCTACGAATACTCTTTAGATGAGTCGCTGGAACAGCTGAATAAGCTTACAGTTGACCAAGTCAGAGCTTTCTATAAAGAATTCGGTGGTACGTCTCGCGGTGAGATTTCGATTGTCGGCGATTTCGATCCGAAGACAGTGGAAAAGATCATTCGTGATGATTACGCCAAGTACGTTTCTAAGGCTCATTACGCTCCGGTCGTAACGGAATATCGTCCCGTTAAAGCCACTCGCGTCGTTATTGATACTCCTGACAAGGAAAACGCAATTATCGTTGCTCGTTCTGTGTTCCCGATCAACGACACAGCTCCGGATGCTCCGGCACTTACCGTTGCCAACTGGATTCTGGGCGGCGGCACAGGTCTTTCCAACCGTTTGATTGAAAGACTTCGCCAGAAAGAAGGCCTTTCATACGGCGCCGGTTCTCACGTTCGTATTCCTGCGAAGGGCGATAACGGTAGCTTTGTTTTCCGTGCGATTGTGGCTCCTCAGAACATGCTTCAGGCAGAAGCCAGTGCCCGCGACGTGATTGCTAAAGCGATTAAAGACGGCTTTACAGATCAAGAGGTAGAGGAAGCCAAGAAAGGTCTGCTGCAGGCAATGCAGGTCGCTCGTTCTCAGGACGATGTGGTTGCCCGCTCCTGGAACGACAAGATGGAAAATCAACGTACATGGGTATTCAGTAAGAAACAGGCGGAAGCCATCTCCAAGCTGACGACGGCTGATGTCAATGCTGCACTGCGTAAATACATCAAACCTGATGAAATTACTTTTGTGTTGGCCGGAGACCAGAAGAAAGCGGCACAGAAAAAACAAGACTAATTTCAGAGGTCGTCAGGGAAATTTGACTGCCGTTTATTGAGATTTTGAGGGCTGAGCCTAAAAACTCGGCTCTTTTCTTCTTTTCCTCAAGCATTGAGAATTTAACTTTTAAGTAACTTATTGATTTTGGATGGTTGAGGTACTGCCTTTCTCTTTGATGGAAAATGAAACCGTCTTCTGAGAGATTAGAAGACGGTTTACAGTGGTTTGAGGTGCCGACCTAAAAGGTCGGCTTAAAAATCGTGTTACTTCGCCAATGTCTTGACGTAGTCGGCGATCTGACGGCCGATAACGGAAGCAGATGTCAGCTGAGCGCCGCCGACGTAGTTGTCATAGAACAAACCGCCTGCTGCGTTGCCGACTGCGAAGAGACCCGGAACCGGACGTCCTTCCGTGTCAAGAACCTGACCGTTCGTATTGATGAGCGGACCGCCGAAGGTAGCTGTCATACCGCCCTGGAACGGAACGGCATAGAAGGGAGCCTTAAGGATCGGACGCGGATTCTTGTGAGTGTTGGGAGGTGTCAGTTCGCCGAGCTTGCCGGCTTTAAGAGCGGCATTGTATTCGTCGACAACTTTCTTCAGCTCAACAGGATTCAGTCCGGCTTCCTTAGCTAAACCTTCGATCGTATCGGCCTTATAGACAGGCGCCTTATGAGAAGAATAAGAGAACCAGTCATTCTTCAGCATCGGAAGATTGTGCGTATCTTCGTCAACAATCATGTAGCCCCAGTTGTCACGAGTCAATGCGGCTGTGTCACGAGACATCTGGACATAGGTCTTGCCTTCATCGGTGTAGCGCTTTGTTTCCTTAGAAACGGCAATACCGGTGTTAACGATGTTCAGCGGGTTAGCGCCTGTAGGTCCGTGGATCGGTCCGCAGTGGTATTGGTCAACGTTAACAACTTTCGGGAAATATGGGCCGGTTAAAAGAATGCTTTCGCCGGTAACAGAGTGGGAACCGCGAACCGGCATGTTGGCGGCAGGAACGCCTGCCATCATTGTCAGCATCATCTTGTTGGCGGAGAAACCGCCGGTAGCCATGACGACGCCGTATTTGCCGAAGTATTCTTCGAACCCCTCTTTGCTCTTAACTTTAACTCCGATAACTTTACCGTTTTGAGGGTTGTCGAGCAGTTCGACCGCTTTGGCGTTGTAGACGATAGGAACATTAAGTTCTTTGGCTTTAGCCAGTAAATAGAGCATCAGCTGTGTACCGCCGGGCTTCTTTTCTCCGATGGTGAGGTGAGCACGCTGGAGCATCGGCCAAACAAGCTTCATGCCGACGGCATATTTAACGCCGACGTAGTCATGCAGCCAGTTCAGTGTCTCGTCTGCTTTTTCAGCAACAAGGCGTGTGAGTTTGGGATCCCCTCGGCCTTGAGAAACCTTCATCATGTCTTCGTAGAATTTATCTACGGTGTCGCCGGTTTCAAGCTTCTTTTCCTGCTGCATCTTGGTGTTGACGCCAAGCATGAAGCCTGCAGAGTAAATGGTGTTACCCGACGCAGAACTCATCTTTTCGAGAATAACCGGTTTCAAGCCGTCCTGAGCTGCGCGGATGGCGGTGACGATACCACCGATACCTAAACCGCAGATGACTAGATCATATTCCTTCTTCGGAAGGGCAGCCTGTTTTTCTGCAGCAGAAGCGCTCATAGCAGTAGCACCCATTGTGCCGGCTAAGGAGGCGAGGATGCTGCCTTTGAGGATAGAACGACGAGATGTTTGCATAAAATTATTTCTCCTTGGAAATGAAGCGAAGATTCGTTTCAGTGCCAAGGTTAAATATCCGATAAACAGAAAGCGTCGGCTAATTGTCTCTTGACAATTTTTAAATTTCGGAAGCCTTGTTGCAGAGAGAAGGGAGGTTTGGGAGAAAAAGCGATTTCTTTTCAGTTTTCTTTAATCCATCTTGCTGCGTTTTTGCCGGCGATGCGTCCAAATGTAAACGCATCAGTAAGGCCGTTTCCGCCAAGTCTGTTTTCACCGTGAACACTGCCGGTAATTTGTCCTGCGGCATACAGGCCGGGGATAGGAATTCCGAATTTATTTAGACATTCTGCCTGCTCGTTGATAGAGATTCCACCTAAGGTGTAATGAATCCAAGGATACATGCGAACCGCCCAAAAAGGCGCAACGCTCGGACGATGTCTCGGATCGACTTGTTCAAAAGAAGCCTTGACCTTCTCGAAAGGAACGTTAATGTCTTTGCATAACGTTTCTAACGTATCGTTCTTCCAAACCTGACCGGCGAAGTAAGCTCGATAAAGATTTTTCTGCTGGCTTTTGTCCAGCCTTTTAACGCTCCTGATATCAACGATTGTCCAACAGCGTTTTGCACCTTGCTTGATCAAAGCTTCGGAGATGGTTTTGCGTGTTGCGGCTTCATCGACAAAGCGTTCACCATCCTCATTAATAAAGACAGTTCCGGGTGCCATTGCATACAGTCTGGCCGAGTATTTACTGAGAATGGAGCCCTCAGGGATACATTCAACTGCATCCATGTTTTCTACCTGAACGCCGGCTTCAATTGCCCTCTGGAGAACTTCTCCTGTTCCGCGTGAATCGGAATACTTGAAATTTAGATTCGGAACGTATCGACGAATAAGCTCAGGATTGTTTGCAAAACCTCCGGCACATAGGATTAAAGCTCGTGAGGTAATCACTGAACTTACTCCCTTTGAAGAGATGGTGACGCGAAATCCCCTTTGATTTGGGAGGACTTCAAAAGATTCCAGTCGAGTGGAAGTTCGAATGGAGACTCCGTTTTTAAGACAAGCTGCTGCTAAATTCTGAACATAGGAAGAACCGAGCGCAGTGACAGGCTTATGACTACGGCGGTAACCGGAGCCGTAAATTTGATAAATTTCATCTCCGAAAGTGACGCCGTTTTTTCTCAGCCAATTTAAAGTGTTAGCAGCTTCCTTTGCCAACTTCGTCTGGACTTTTGGATTGCCTCGGCCGTTAGCGGACTGTGTAATTTGCTGTAGATAAAATTCTTCGCTGTCTTTGATGCCTTTACGATTTTGGAACTCCGTGTTGGGGGCGTTGAAAAATCCGCCTGAGTAAAGTGTATCTCCGCCTATAAAAGATTCTTTTTCGATTAAGACAACGGAATCCGAATAGGCTGAAGCCTCTAACGCCGCCGCCAATCCGGCACCGCCTGCGCCGACGACCAGAATTCCGCAGTGAAAATTCTGAGCAATGGCTCTCGGGACTACTCCCAGCAAAGGAAGGGCAAGGATTTCACGTCTTCTGATCATGCTTCTTCCATCTCGTGCAAGAAATCATTAAGTTCTACTGGATTCTCTATATCGAGCTTGCCGTAGACCCTGGCTCTGTGGGTTTGAACGGTACGTTCCGAAATTCCTAAGAGTTTGGCGATTTGAGGATTGCTTAAGCCTTTAGCCAGCTGATAAGAGATGTTCTTTTCAGCTGTGGTCAAGGTGTCAAAGAGTCTCTTGAGGTTTAGGGCATGAGCTTTTTGACGGCGCTCCATGCGGTTCTTTTCAACTGCCTTAGTGACGAGAGACTGGAGTTTTTCCGGTTCAGGCGGTTTAACCAAAAAATTAAAAGCGCCGGCTTCAACGCAGCTCATCGCCATTTCGATATCACCATGGGCTGATAAAAAGATAATCGGAAGATCAGAGCCGCGTCGATTTAATTCCTGCTGAAGTTCTATACCCGTCATTCCGCCCATGCGAACGTCAAGAATGATACAGCCGGGGGCCTCTGCATCATCATCCCTTAAAAAGTCTTCGGCGCTTGAGAAAGATCGAGTTCTAAATCCTGCCAACTGAAGAAAAAACGATTGGGATTCACAAACTGAGGCGTCATCATCAACGATTCGAACGACAGGACTGAGCATTTGATTAGACATTTCTTATTCTTCCTTTTTCTTTACGAACAAGTCCACAGCGATTCCGTTTGGTTCGATCCGTCGGAACGTCAGATGACCGCCGTTATTTTCGATAATACTTAGTACGATGGAAAGGCCGACACCGAGGCCGTCTTTTTTACTTGTTGAAGTCGGCCGTCCCAATGCGGAAAAAATTTCTTCCGAAATCTTGGGACCATTATCCGTTATCGTTATTTTCCACATGTGCTTTTGAGCAGTCACAGAAACAGAGGTTTGAGGATTCAGGCTGTTTTTTGCAGCTTTTAGTGCATTTTTTAGAACATTCAGAACAGCAAGTTCGATTTCAAAAGAGTCGCCGACGGCAATTGCTTCTTGCGGTAAGTTTGCCGTGGTTTGGACGCCTTCTATTTCCTCTTTGTTAATACTGTTGATCGCGCGTCGAATGACTTCCACTAAATTAAAAACTTCCGATCGATTGGCCTTGTGTTTAGCATATGAACGAACGTGTTCCACAATGTCACTCGTTCTTTTAGCCTGGCTGTTCATCTGTTTTAAGGCGTATTCCACTCTGTCGTCTTTTACCCCAAGCTGCTGCAGAAGCAGGGAAAGCGCGCTGGCGTAGTAAATCAGGTTTGTGATCGGTTGTTTGACTTCGTGGGCAAAAATCGAGCTCATTTGGGAGATCACGCGGCTTTTTTCGAGAAGGTCTAGTTTTTGGCGGTTTTCCCGAGCCTTTCGTTCTGTCGCTCGCTGGACGGCTAAAGCAAACTTTAACTCTTCCGTACGGCGATTTACGAGCCAATTGACTCGAACTACATGGACCAATATCGCGCAAAGAAGCAATGCAGCTAAGAGAAGTTCTTTCTGATGAGAAAGGATGAAGTCCTTAACAGTTGTTTCTCGCAAATGCTCATAAGGGCCGAGTTTTAGCGATTTCATTAGGTCGTAGACCTTCAAGAAGCCACTGGCCGGAACCCATTCGAAGTCAAATTCACCCTTCGGCATCGAAAGCAGAGAAAGGGATACCGCTTTTACCTCATCGATGGGAGCTGTATCAAGAGCATAAAAAACCGTATCAGGATAGCGTTCCGTGGAACGAATACATGCTTCCGTATTATTCTTAGCCTCTAAAACTCTAAACTCACCGGGCTGGATTTGTCCGGTTGTAAGAAGCTTTTCGTATTGACAGGTTCCCAGAATTCCTACATCGGCAGCTCCGACCTTGACATATGTCGCCACGTCTGGATATTGATAATGAGAGAAGAGCGTTTTAGAGAAAAAAGTATCCGGGTCAAAGCCTCTTGCCGCGATCTCTCCCATTCCAACAAGCATGCCGTCAAAGTCATGAGGCTCGGTAGCTGAAAGCACTCGGCCCTTCAGATCAGTAATTTTTTGAAGATCTTTACGATCATTTCGAACAATAAATACCGAGGAGACGGCTTCTTTGGGGCTATAGGCATGATTGCGGCTGACTGTTGCGATCTGCTGGGCACCTAGTTTAGAAATCAGCGTGACAAAGTTGCCGGCAGAAGAGACGAGGAAGTCGGGTCGTTCCTTAACAACGTTGGCAAGGAGATTATTTTGCTGCAGCTCTACCACAGTGATTTTGTAGTCTTTTAGTGTTTTTTGAATGTGCTCAATCGTCGGGACGAAAGTCTCGAGATAAAAATCTTGATCAAATGTATCGATTAAGCCGATACGAATCTCACGTTCTGCAGCAGAACTGAGGAACGGGAGGAAGAGTAAGCATAGAAAGACCCATTTGCGCATAAGGAGAAGTTTGGCACAAATGTGATAAATCCTCGTGAGGACTTTTACCAACAAACGAAAAGATTTTGGAGGAACGAAGCTTGTTAACCCGTGAAATATTCTGAAAAGATTCAGCAAGCAAAGGAAATAAAAAATCCTCGGCCATTTCTGACCGAGGATCCAAGCTCTGAGTTTAGCGCCCGGAGCTGAACGCTAATTTATGGTTGATTATTTCTCCCAACCTTCGGAGGCGGTATCACCGCGTTTCTTTTCGCCGTCTTTAACTTCTACGACATTCTTACCGATGGCCAGTTCATTGTTAGCCCAGTAGCCCCAGTGATAGGCGGCATCAGCTTCTTTGATCTTGCCGTTGCCGAACATCAGGTTCAGCGTGCCGTGGTACGGTTCGAAGATACCGGCACCGAGGTAGATGTGGCCGAGGCCGAAGACGATGATCACAATGAAGGAGATGTCGTGGACGATCTTAGCGGTAAGAAGTGTGGACTGAGAGAAATGGTAAGCCCATTCCCCGCCGGGCAGAAGGCCCGTGTTGAGCCACAGGATCATGCCGGAGATCACTGCGAAGACGCCTGCGAAGAGCAGGGTGCCGTCGGCAACACGCTGCAGGGACTTAACTTCACGCTGCGGAGGCATGTGAACCTTGCCGGGAGCGAAAAGATAAGGAATAAAGCGCATGGCGAAAGTACGGTCGTCTGCATCCCATTTGCCGAAGATGTTGTTTTTAAAGAGGTGAACAAAGCCCTTCGGAGAAATGATGATCGCCAAAAGCGGAATCAGAATAAACGGAATGGCGAGCAGTCTGTGCGTCCAGCGCATAGCGATGGTGAACTCGCTGCCAACTCCATTGTTCCAGGCGGTGATCATAACGAACAGTCCTGTGATCGCAAGCAGGATGCAGGAAATCGCTACAACACCGTGCGTGATTCGTGCCAAAACAGAATGGCGCTGGATGTATTTAGTAATCATGGTGGTCCTCTTTACTCTGCATTTTCTCTGCGTTCTTGCTCGGCAGCTTCTTTCTTGGCTTCGCGGAGATATTCTTCACCGCGTTTACGCTGAGCAGGTGTCCAATGTTCCTTGGCCTCTTCGATCGTCATCTTACGACGGCGGTAACCCAAAGCGGCAACGAAGGACACGGCAAGACCGGCAACGGTAGCGGCAGCAGCCAATCCGGCGCCCGGCTGAGCCAGTTTGCTCAGTGTAGCGAGCGGGCTGGGCTGTGCACCCTTGACGAGGCCCTGAGCTTCGGCACCGAACTTGCAGACCTGGAGAATATGCAGGCCGCCGCATTCGTTTTCGCCATAAAGCTCGGCTTTATCGTAGCCGCGGGACTTCAGGAATTCGACGCGTTCCTTGCCGAGTTTGATCATCTCGTCACGTGGACCGAAGTGCAAAGCCCCCGGTTGGCAAGTCTTGACGCAGGCTGGAAGCATGCCGTTTTCCAAACGATCCCAGCACATTGTGCACTTGTCGATCTTCGGCTCATCGCCGTAGTAACGGGGAACGTCGAACGGACAGGCCATTTCGCAGTAGCGGCAGCCGATGCACTTTTCGGGAGAAACGGAGACAACACCGTTTTCTTCGTACTTCAGACAACCCGTCGGGCAGACCGTAACGCAGCCGGCGTTGGTGCAGTGGAAGCAGGAACGGCGTCCGAAAGCCCATTCGACGGGACGCAGCTGATTGTCTGACTTCTTCTCTTTGAAGGTCATGACCAAACGGTTGCTGCCGTTAAGATCTTGCGGGTTCTGATAGCTTCCGGAGAACGGGAAAGCGTTCATTCCGAGATCGGAATACAGAACGTTCCATTGTTTGCAGGCGACTTGGCATCCTTTGCAACCTGTGCACTTGGAGGCATCGTAAAGCATCGCCATTTCTTTTCTTGTGTAGATAGACATTACAGATCCTCCGAATTATTTGGCTTTTTCAACGTTGACCAGGAAGGCCTTGTATTCAGGAATGTAGGAGTTCGGATCACCTACGTTCGGAGAAAGGTCATTCATGGTGTCGCCGGTAGCATAGGCAGAAGCCCAGCTCCAGTGGTGAATCAAACCGATGGTATGTGTCTTCTTGCCGTTAATTTCAAGCGGCTGGTAGCGGACGGTAACCATCGCAAAGGCCTTAATGGAGCCGCGATTGTTCCAGACGCGGATTTCATCGCCGTTCTTAATGCCTTTTTCTTTAGCCAGTTCTTCGGAAATTTCAACGAAAGGTCTCGGCATGATTTCGACGAGCCACGGAATGTTGCGGGTCTGTGTACCGGACTGCCAGTGTTCGCAGACGGAGTAAGACGTTGCAACGATCGGGAACTCTTCGCTGTTGCCGCGCTTGACGGATTCTTTCCACTTCGTGAACTGAACCATCGGGCTGTCCTGACGACCGTTCATTACATTCTTCGTCGGGGATTCGTACGGTTCATAGTGTTCGGGCAGAGGACCGTCTTTCATCGGGTAGCTGAACAAACGAGCGTCCTGTTCCCAAGTCATGAAGAAGGCCTTGTTGTTCGGAGGAACCGGAACAACCTTACCGTCTTCGACGCGGGTTTCAACAAAGTCGCCGACGTCATTGTTGATCCAGCGGGAACCGTCCCATTCAACAAGCATCTTCTTGGGATTCCAAGGTTTGCCGTTCATGTCAGCAGAAGCGCGGTTGTAAAGAATTCGACGGTTGGCAGGCCAAGAGAACGAGAACTCGCTGTAGAGGCCAAGGCCTGATGGGTCGGCTAGAGAACGGCGAGTGCATGGCTGAGCCATGGCATCCCATTTCTCGTTTTCATTATTGAAGTAGCCGCCGTAAATCCACATACCACAGGCGGTGTCGCCGTCGGCTGTGAGTTCACCATAGCCTTTCAGCAGTTTTCCGGTCTTAGTGCTGTAGCCATTAATAGCGTGGGCAACAGCCTTGATATCCAGCTGACCTTGCGGGTTACGGTAATCCCAGTTGACTTTGGTAATCTGATCGGGATTGACGCCGCCTTCCTGACGATAAAGCTGCGCGATACGGTGGAAGAGGCGAGACATGATCTCAAAGTCGCTCTTAGCCTGTCCTGCAGGTTCCACGGCTTTCTGACGCCATTGGAGCCAGCGGCCGGAGTTGGCAATAGAGCCTTCTTTTTCGTAAATCAAAGCAGCCGGCAGCATGTAAACCGTTGTCTGAATTTCTTCAGGCTTCATGCCGGGGGCTTTCCAGAAGGTAGCGGTTTCAGTTGCGAACCAGTCGGCAACGATCATCCAATCAAGTTTGCCTAGGACTTCGCGGCAATACTTAGTATTCGGTTCGGAATGAGCCGGGTTCATACCCCAAACCAAGTAACCCTTGATCTGATTTTCGGCCATATAGTGGAAGGTCGGAATCGTGGAGTCATTGTGCTTGAGGGAACGTTTAGGCAGAAGATCATAGCAGTAATTATTTTCTGCTGTGGCGTTGTCACCATACCATTCTTTCAGCATAGAAACCATGAACTTCGGCTTGTTCATGTAGTAGCCGTCGGCATAGGTTTCTTTAGAAAGGTATGCATCCAGTGTCGGATGGTTCTGCTGGATCGGCCAAGCCAGATAACCCGGAGCATAGTCCATAGTGGCACCAACGTCGGTAGAGCCTTGAACGTTCGGCTCGCCGCGCAGGGCGTTAATACCGCCGCCGGCAACACCAACGTTGCCTAACAGAAGCTGAATGATGCACATGGCGCGGCAGTTTTGGCTGCCGTAAGAGTGCTGTGTCTGGCCGAGGGCGTAGAGAATTGTGCCGCTCTTTTCGGGGGCGCCGGAAGCCGCATAGGTCTTATAGACTTCTTCAAGCAGTTCAGGCTTAATACCGGTTACCTCACTGACTTTCTGCAGTGTGTACCGGTCATAATGCTTGGCAAGAAGATTCAGAACACAGTTCGGATCCTGAAGTGAGGCATCCTTCTTAGGAACCTTGAGGGCAGGATGGTTGAACTTAGGTACTCCGGGATTGTCAGCCCAAGCGCCGGGTGCACCGGGTTCTGTGCTCCAAGGAATAACCTTTTCAGTCTGATACATCCAAGTCTTATTGCTGTAAGCCTTTTCTTTTTCATCCCAACCGGAGAAGAGACCGTCTGCAACATCAAATTTATAGGAAGGATCAATCAGGAAGGTAGCGTTCGTGTAGTTCATCACGTACTCTTTCTGATAGAGCTTCTTCTCAAGAATGTAGTGAATCATGCCGCCGAAGAAAGCGATATCGGTACCTGGACGAATCGGGGCATACATATCGGCCTGAGAGGCGGTACGAGTAAAGCGCGGGTCAACAACGATCCACTTGGCGCCGCGGTCAACGGCGCGGTGGCACCAGCGGGAAGACAGCGGATGGTTTTCAACGTTGTTGGAACCGATGGTCATGATGACATCGGCGTTTTGGAAATCGCACCAGTGGCTGGTCATGGAGCCGCGTCCGAAGGACGGGGCTAAACCGGAAACGGTAGAAGAGTGGCAGACACGAGTCTGGTTGTCGATCTGAACGACGCCAAGAGAACGGGCAAACTTCTGAACAAGCCAAGCTTCTTCGCAGTTCAGCTGAGCAGCGCCGTAGCTTGCAATACCCTCGCAACGGTTGACGGTAACACCGTTTTCTTCTTTGGTGTAGCTTTCATCACGAGTCTTCTTAATTTTGCGCGCCATCTCGTCAATGGCCTGAGACCAGGAGATGGGCTCCCATTCGCTGGATCCCGGGCGACGAACCAAAGGCTGTGTGAGACGATGCGGATGCATCACTAAGCGGCGGTCTTTATCAACGATCTTTCTCAGACCTGTCAGGCCGGCGCCTTTCGGGCAAAGGCCGCCCAGGTTCACGGGGTTGTCAGGGTCGCCTTCAATATTAATGAGTTGGCCGTTGCGGACGGAGCAGATGGTTCCGCAGCCGCCGGAGCAGTAGCAGCAGATGTTTAAGTATTCTTTGGTATCTGCCAGTTTCCATTTACCGACTTGACCGGGAAGGAAGCGGGAAGCCGCAGATGCATGGAATGCGGTAGCCGCGCCGGTCAAACCGACAGCAGATTTTAAAAATATACGACGAGATGTGCGCATAAATTGTGTCCTTTAGCATACGAGTGCAAATCTTGCACAAGTCCTGAGGTGGATTCGGCAATCGAGCCGATGGCGCTAACTCTAGGCCTCCAGCTCAGGAGGTGTCAATCAGATTTCGAGATTAATGAGCACGCTTAAAATTTTTGCAAGCTACGGAAAAATAATGTAAATATTACTATTTGTTATAGTGTTATAAGATTTATTAAAGAAAGGGGAGATTGTATTTATAAAAATATTTCAGGAATTGTTCCAGGGAGATAATAAAAAAGGAAAACCCGATAATTCGGTCAATTCATAGGGTTTTGTCTAAGTTCGGACTTCTCTTCCGAAAAATTATCCTGAGCGTGCTAAGTGTGAATTTAATTAAAAAAGGCTTTTGAAAAGCAAAAAAAATACAGAAATATCGTATTAATACGGATGGTTATTTACATTTATAGAAATATTTATTTACATCACAATTTCTTGTTCTGATTAATTTGAGTCGAAAAATGGTAAGAAAAATCACAGTTTTACGGTATTAAGGCATAAGTCAAAACTCCATTGTTTATTCAAAACCGTTTCTTTTCCTGATAGTGTCAGACTTTCTTGCCGCTTGAGAAAAATGACGAAAATCCCGGGGCTTGTCAGAAAAATGTTTTTTTAGTCACAGCAGAATAAATTTCTGATTTTGGTTATTGTGGTTGATTTTTTTGATGTATTGCCCTTCCTCTGAATTATCGGAACAAACATTTCGTTAGGCTCTTTCTTGCCTACAGCTGTGTGATTTCAGATGAGTAGCCTGTTGACGAATTAAAAAAGTAGATATTGCTGAGGGAATACACCTAGGAAAATGCCTTTTATGGGCTATTTTTATAAAAAAAATCACATAAATCTCAAATAATGAGAATCGTTACTATTATTATTTAACCTTATTCAAAAAAACGACAGGAGCATTCATGGAAAAAAATAAAGACCTCGAGATCAGTCTGCTTGACGCACCGGTCGGTGCAGTCGTTGATCTTGTGAGCTGGGGCAGTTTGAGTCAGGAAGATATTCGCAAACTGACGGATGTCGGTATTTATTTAGACCTTCCGCTGACTGTTTCCAGCGTCACTATTTCCGGCCCTGTAGTCGTTGCGATCAGCAACGCGCACGTCGCCATAGGACGTCCCGTTGCAAAGGAGCTCAAAGTTCTTTGGAACAAAGAGGTAGATGAATAAATGCTGCTTAGAGATATGAAGCCCGGAGAAAAGGGCGTAATCAAAGCCTTTAGACACGGTTTGATTGAATACCGTAAAAGGCTGCTGGCGCTCGGCGCGCTTCCCGGAACGCCTTTTGTGGTTGAACGTGTTGCTCCCCTTGGCGACCCCGTGGAAATCAAGTTAAGAGGATCTTCGATCAGCGTACGAAAGGGCGAGATTGAGATTCTCGACGTTGAACCGATCTAGTGAATCAAGCTATGAGAAAAAATATCATTGCAGTCGTTGGTAATCCGAACTGCGGCAAAACGACTCTTTTTAACGGCCTGACCGGCTCCCATCAAACGGTCGGTAACTGGCCCGGTGTGACCGTCGAGCGCATTGTCGGCGAGTTCACTTATAAAGACAGAGAAATTACAATCGTTGACCTTCCGGGTATTTACTCCCTGCAGCCGAGTTCAGCTTCCAGTGAGGACGAACGCGTTGCCCGCGACTATATCCTCCAGGATGAAGCCGAACTGATTGTCAATATTGTTGATGCCAGCAATCTCGAGCGTAATCTTTACTTGACGACTCAGCTGCTGGAAATGCAGGTTCCGATGATTGTGGTGCTCAACATGCTGGATATGGCGGCTGCTCACCAGATAGAAATTGACCCGCATAAGCTGAGCGAAGCATTAGGCTGCCCGGTGATCGGCATTGTCGCTTCTAAAGAACAGGGCCTAAAGGAGCTGTGCGCGGCGATCGATGCCCAGCTTGATGACCTCCGTATTCCGAAGAACCCGATCGTTTTTGCGGACGATGTGGAAGAGGCAAGAGCAAAAATTGCTAAGCTTCTTTCGGCCCAAAAAGTTGAACGCGCTGAGTGGACGGCCGAGCAACTCCTAGAAGGCGACGCCGGAATGGGTGAGTACCTGAAGGGTGTGGACCTGACCGAAGTCGACAAGATCATTGCCGAGATCAATCAGAAGTACAACGGCGACCTCGATATCGCGATGGCAGATGTTCGCTACAGCTTTGTTTCTCAGGCGACGGCCGCCTCTATGATCCGCAAAGGCGAGATCGACCAGAGCACCACAGACAAGATCGACAAGATCGTTCTGAACCGCTGGCTCGGTATTCCGATCTTCCTCTTCATTATGTATTTGATGTTCATCTTCTCGATCAACATCGGATCGGCCTTTATCGATTTCTTCGATATTCTTTTCGGGGCCATCTTCGTCCAGGGCTTTGGCAACCTGCTGACTAGCATTGGGAGTCCTGAATGGCTCAAAACTATTCTAGCCGACGGTATCGGGGGCGGTATCCAGACGGTCTCGACCTTTATCCCTGTCATTGCCTGCTTATTCCTGTCCCTGTCCTTCCTTGAGGACTCGGGCTACATGGCGCGTGCCGCTTTTGTGATGGACCGCATGATGCGTTTTCTCGGTCTCCCCGGGAAATCTTTCGTTCCGCTGATTGTCGGGTTCGGATGCGGTGTTCCGGCAATTATGGCTGCCCGTACGATGGAGAAGAAATCTGATCGTATTACGACCGTGATGATGGCTCCGTTCATGAGCTGCGGTGCAAGACTTCCGGTTTACGTACTGTTTGCTACCACCTTCTGGCCGCTTGGCGGACAGAACCTCGTGTTCTCGCTTTATTTGATCGGTATTTTGGTGGCGATTCTTACGGGTTTCATTCTGAAAAGAACCGCGCTTAAAGATGAAGCCGGAGCTTTTGTGATGGAGATTCCTCCGTACCATCTGCCCACTCTTAAGAATTTGGGGCTGCGTACTTGGGATCGCCTAAAGAGCTTTATCATCAAGGCCGGTCAGCTGATCGTCATCATCGTTGCCGTCTTGGCTTTCCTGAACTCTTTGGGTACAGACGGCAGCTTCGGCAACGAAGACACCGATAAGTCCGTTCTGTCTCAGATCGGCAAGACCATTGTTCCGGCCTTCCAGCCGATGGGTATTAGCAATGAGAACTGGCCTGCTGCCGTTGGCGTCTTCACCGGTATTCTTGCTAAGGAAGCCGTAGTAGGAACTCTGGACAGCCTTTATTCCGGTATGGGCGATCGCATGAGCGCCGCGGATCAGGAAAAGAGCGGGGAGGCTAAACCTGAAGAAGAGGAAGAACCTTTCAGTCTGTCTGCCGAAGCTCTCAAAGCTGTGAAATCCGTCGGAGAAAACCTCTCCGAGCTCGGAGACTTCTTTGTGGATCCTCTCGGCGTCAGTGTTGAGAAAGATCTCACTGACGTTGACGAGCAGGCGGCTGAGCAGGAAGTCGGTACCGGTACATTCCGTGCGATGAAGCACCTCTTTGACGGAGACTTGGGGGCATTCTCTTATCTCCTGATGGTCTTGCTGTACATTCCTTGCTGCGCTTCGATCGGTGCCATGTACCGCGAAGTCGGTGCCGGTTGGACAACGTTTGCGGCCCTATGGACGATTGCTATGGGTTACGGAACCGCGACGATCGTTTATCAGATCGGACGCTTCAGCCAGCATCCGGTTTATTCTTCGATCTGCATCGGCGTGTGCCTGGCGGTGATTCTTTCGATCGTTATCGGTCTTCGTATTAAAGGCAAGGAAGCAGCTCAGTGACATTAACTGAATTAAAAGAATACGTTCAGGCGCGGCGCATTGTCTCCGAACTGGAAATCGCAATGCATTTCCGGGTCGAGCCCTCGGTCATCGAGCCGATGGCGCGCCGCTGGATTGACAAAGGGCTGATGGCCAAAGTCGATATGGACGGAACCAAATGCGGAGGCTGCACAGCCTGCGCGGACGGTATCAAACGTCACTACGAATGGCTCGGTCCTCAATCGGTGACTTTCGTAAAGAAGTTGTAAGACGCTAAGGCTTTTGGAGCTCCTCGTGCTTAACGGTTCGAGGAGTTTTTTATGGCTGAAAAGCCAAGGTCGGCTGCATCTGCCGTATAGTTGAAAAACCTTTCTTATCTGAGATCAAAATGTTAGTTCAAGACCCGCTCAGCAAGTATCCTCGACTCGGTAAGTACGCTCTGATTTTTTCCATTATTCCGGGATATTTTCATGAATACGATGCTGAAGAAGTGATTCAGCAGGCGGTTAACAGCCAGTCCGTTCATGGGTTTCTTAAGCTTTTGCAGGATAAAAATGTTGCAATTGCTTTTCCTAGTTACTACAAAGACAAATACGCAATCAAACCCGAAGTGATTCTTGACTACGCTCAGGTCTATACGCCTTCATTCATCAAAGAAGCTAAGAGGACGCTTGGAAGGGTGTTCAAAAGAGGAGATGAGGTTCAAGACCTTTACATTGATTTTCTTTTGCAGCTTTCTTCTTTTAAGCTTAGAGGCAAGGCTGATTTGAACGAGGTTCTCAACCGTTGTAAAGGGGATGCTCACCATCCGAGTTCCTTGTTCACAAATACCGTGAAAGGCCTGATCCTAGCCATGTCCTGCAGGAAAGAGTGGCATCCGCTGTTCACAAGACTATCCAAAGAAAACAAAGTGTTAGCTTGGAACCTTTTCATGGATGCGGCCGCCGATAAGTCCGAAGACTTTAATTTAGATGGCACTAAAGAACTCTTTCTCTCTCTCGGAGACACTATTCGCGAAGACGTGATTACGTGGTTTGCAAGTGAATATGATTTATACAGGACGGGATTCTGTGCTTTTAATTTTGCCCAATTGTCTGATGAATACTGGACTAAAGATTTATTAAAAGGAATTTTTCAGGTTTCCCAGGGAGGTTTCAAAGAGGGTCAAAAGGGCATACTATCTGCTTTAAAAGAAGATGTTAAGTATCACCGGGACTATTTTGTTTACTACAAGAATCCTCTTTTCTTCAAACCTATTCGAAATGTCTTTCTGACAGCGATTTTATTTTTGGACAGAGGCTCGGCATCAACAACTAGAAAAATATCCTCCCTTTTAAAGAAAACTGAGGAGTTTTCAAAAGATATTGCCTCAGATATGGCCGCGCTTGTGTTTACCTTTGTCGATAATCCCGAAAAGATAACACCCTTCGATCACGAAGCAATGGCTTCCAGATTAAAAGAGAATGATTCGAGCCTTGCGATTTTTGTGTTGGCTGTGCTATGCAAGATATTCTCTTATGCGGACTACAGATCTATTCTCGAGTCTCATTTGGCAAAGCGCAAAAAGGAGAACAATCCGCCTTTGAAGTACATACTTCAGCAAGCTCTTGATGCGCTCAACCCAAACGATCCCGAAGTCACGAAATTGACGGCAGAACTCAAATGTCCTCCGCTGCTGTCGCATTACGCCACGCTTTCGGAATGGCAGTTCGGATTGGACAAGCTTTTAAATTACAGCAAGATCCTTAAAAAACCGACGTCCAAAATTAGTCGTGCTCGCATTGTTTATTTGGTTGATATTGATACGTTCGATATTCAGCCATACAGACAGAAGTCCAAAGACGGTATTACCTGGTCGAAAGGTACCGCGGTCTCCATGTCTTCTTTTGCTGAGATGCTTCCGGAAATGGATGAAGCCGACCAAATCGCTGCCGCTAAGGTTGTCCGAGTCAACTCTCGAGTCGCTCGACTCAGAGGTGTCGACGTTCTTTATGAACTTGCCGACACAGGCAGGACTTTTCTGATGCTTGAACCGGAAGTTCCTTTTGAAATTCATCGAGATCGTCTTCGTATCGAAGTCAAAAAGGACAGTGGCGGAAGTTATGAAACAACGACGAATATTGACTTCGCAACAAATTTACGAACGGATCCGCACTACGCTTTTGAATTAGACGGAAGTATCCTGACTATCTATAAGATAACCGACAAAGAACACAAAGTTCTAGAACTGCTGAACAATATCCGAAAACTCCCAGGTGAGGCTAAGGGCAAGCTCGCAGAGATTCTGGAGAACATAAGCGGCGAAATTCCGGTTTCTTCAGAACTGCTGAAATCCTCTTCCGCTCTCGAGGCGCTCAAAGCTTCAAGCAAAATTACTTTTCAGATTATTCCGGATTCCTCGGCGACCGAATTTAACGTCAGAGCTTTTGTGCGTCCGGCGGAAGGCTGTGAATTGACCGTAGCCCCGGGCGAAGGACTGGACACCTTGGCAGCTTTAGTTAAACGCAAACCGATGAGAATTTTGCGTGACCTCAAGGCAGAAAAAGCCAACTGGGAGCTCATGAACGAGAAACTAGAAGACTTCTCGGCTTGGCAGGGCGGAGGTCGTTTCTGGACCCTGAACACGCTGAAGTGCCTGGAATTCATGGAAATACTTCGCGAAGCCTCCAAGATTGCAGATATCGAGTGGCCGGAAGGCGCCAAGCTGACGCTTAGGCGCGCTCCGATCAGCTTTCCGGATCTGAGGCTCAAGGTGAACAGTGTTGACTGCTGGTTCTCTTTGGACGGCACCGTTTCCATTGACGGCAAAACCCAGCTCAAGATCAACCAAATCCTAGATAAGCTCAAAGATCGTGTCGGTAACTTTATTCATTTGGAAGGCTCGGAATACGTTCTGATCACAAATAAGCTGCTGAAACAGTTAGAGATTCTCGAAGATGTTTCTTCTAAGAAGAAGGATGAACTGCTGATTTCCAAATTCAGCGGTACCGCGTTGGAAACTCTCAAAGAAAACGGTTCCGAAGTCACGGGCGACAAGAGCTACGAGAACCTGCAGGAACGAATCCTGAAAGCCCAGGAGATTGAGTTCTTTATTCCTTCAGGTCTTGAGGCGCAGCTTCGTCAATACCAAAGAGAAGGCTTTGAGTGGCTTATGCGGCTTTGTACTTGGGGCGCCGGGGGTATATTGGCCGATGATATGGGCTTAGGCAAAACAGTGCAGGCGATTGCCGTTCTGCTTGGAAGGAAAATTTTAGGGCCGTCCTTACTCGTGGTCCCGACCGCCGTGCTCTACAACTGGAAGTCGGAGATGGTGCGGTTTGCGCCGGGTCTGAGATTTGCCGACTTTAACAGCGGCAACCGAGAAGAGATCCTCAAAAACCTCAAAGACTACGATGTCATTTTGTGCACGTACGGTGTGCTCAATACCGAGATCGAAGCGCTGAGTAAGGTTGAATGGAATCTGGCGGTTTTAGACGAAGCGCATGCAATCAAGAATAAAGCCACACAGACTTCTCATTCGGTGATGAAGATCAACGCTCAAGGCCGAATCCTCTTGTCCGGTACGCCGATTCAAAACGATCTCTCGGAAATTTGGAATTTGTTTGAGTTCGCCAACCCCGGCTACTTAGGCTCATACCAGCAGTTCGGTGACCGCTTTATCCTTCCGATAGAAAAGAAGAAGGATAAGGGAAAGCAGCATTTGCTCAAACAGCTGATCGGCCCGTTTATCCTTCGCCGTACGAAGGCAGAGGTGCTCGATGAGCTGCCGGAAAAAACCGAGCTGATCGTTCCGGTCGAGCTTTCCGAAGAAGAGCTGGCGATCTATGAAAACATTCGCACGAGAACCCTCTCAGGGCTCCAGTCTGAAAAGATCAATCCGATTGAAGCCTTAATGGCGCTGACAAAACTCCGCCAGGCTGCCTGCAGCCCTGAGCTCGTCGACAAACATCTGACGATTCCGTCGTCCAAGATCCGTGTGTTTCTGGAGCTGGTTCGCGAGCTGAAAGAAAACAAGCATCGTGCTTTGGTGTTTAGCCAATTTACTTCCTTCCTTGCTTTGGTTCGCCAGGCCTTAGACAAGGCCGGCATCGAATATCTCTACTTAGACGGTTCGGTGCCTGCCGCTCAGCGCAAGAAACTTGTAGAAACCTTCCAAAACGGAGACATGCCGTTGTTCCTGATCAGTCTGAAGGCAGGCGGTACCGGCCTTAATCTGACGGCAGCCGACTATGTGATTCACCTTGATCCTTGGTGGAATCCTGCTGTTGAAGATCAGGCTTCCGACCGAGCTTATCGAATCGGACAGAAACGCCCGGTGACGATCTACAAGCTAATTTCGGAAAAGACAGTTGAGCAGAAAATCCTCGAACTTCATAAGACGAAGAAGAACCTTGCCGACGCACTGCTCGAAGGAAGCGATGTCGCTAAGAAGCTTTCGAACGAAGAAATTTTGGAACTGCTTCAGCTTTCATAACCTAGGATTGCCGCAGTTCATATTGGCTGCACCGTCCTTCTAAGACAAGATTGTTGGGATTTCTTTTCGATTCTGGATTAGTTATTATTTTGAAAATGGCACGTTGCTGCGATGTATGTACCTAATCATCACATTTAGGCGCGGAGACCCCTGCCTTCAGGCGGGGGAGGAAGCGCCTCCTCCTTTCGAATTTCTGTTAAATAGGTTCTTCTCTTTTCCAGCAGATGCAGCTTCTTGTAGCTGATGCCTGCCGAAATGCAGGTTCCGTCAAGCTTTCGAACATCAAAGTACCCGGTTGATCGACGCCCGAAAATGAAGCCTTCTTCTCCCTGGCAGGCAACTTTGTCAAAAAGACGGAAGCCTTTGACCTCAAAGGGAGCCTGATTGCGCTTTCGAATGCCGCCTTTGAGGATGGAGAGTTTGTGAATCTGCCGGTTGTTCCGACGCGTCTGCTTCTGGAAGAAGAATTCGCCGAGCCTTTTGGCGCCGAAATTGCCGGCGATGCAGAAAGCATCCGCACAATGCGACTTTGCGATACCGTTCGCGATCCGCGCGTGCTTAGTCCGGTAGCCGTAGGTGTTGTGCACTTCCAGCTTCGGATGCGACGCCTTCAGGCGGTTCAGAACTCCCCACCGCATAATTCCCATGAAAGTTTCCGCACGGAACGACCGACCGCGCTTGGCCTTTAGCTTGATTTCTCCGCGATGAAGTGCTTTATGGCACGTCTCACAAAGCGTAATCAGGTTGCCGGGCGAATCTCCGCCGGTACGTCTGCTTTCCAAGTGATGAACATTGAGCACCGGATCTTTCGACCTGCCGTGACAATGCTGACAAACGTGTCCGTCTCTGAAAAGAACATACTCGCGGACGTTCCAGAAGCCGAGCTGTTCGCCCTCTTGGTACTCTTTCCCCGCAATGTCCGGATTCTTCAGCAGCTGAGTGTCGAAAGACGCCGTTTCCACGGTGATCTTCGTGACCGGCAGCAGTCGAAGAACAGTTTCTATGCGTGACAAGTGCACGTTGATTCGGTTTTCAACCGTCGGTGCAAGCCAGCCTTTGCGTTTGGTGCGGATGCGGTTGTCGAACCTCGGCGCACGATAGCGCGTGTTGCGGCTACGGCGGGACTGCCGTAACGCGCGACGAGCAGAGAGCAGATCAGAGACGTCCTGACGGAGTTCGACTTCTGATGCATAAAGCTCAGCCTTTTCCGTTGATGCGGAAAGGCCGACATGTTTGTATCCGGCATCAACACCCAGACTCACCGGCTGTTTGGCCTCGCCGGTCGCAATCGTCAGCTGAATGGTGAAAGGCGTGCGCCTTACCACAATAGCTTTCTTCTCTTTAAGCAGAAGGCGTGCTTTTGCCGGAGAACAAGGCATAAGCGGCTTTCCACGTTTGTTTAGAATAAATACTCTCAAGTTTTATCTCCTCGGTCTTTCGACCGGTTGTGATCCTTCGCCAATGTTGGAAGGGGTTTCAAGCCGACAGCACCGCTCCTGCCTCTCAGAGCTTTTAACCATCGGCCGCAGAGCGCGGGACTAGGATCTGCATCCCGCGGTGCCTGTGCATTCCCACCCAACGTAGTCCTCGAAACGACAGACTGAGGCTAGTCAACTAGAGGCTTTTTCAAGCCTCGGCCTTCAGGCCGAGGTAGTTGACTAAGAGAAGTCTCTGTAGACAGTGAAGTTCTTAGACTGCGGATTGATCCTAACATCAAAAAAGAGGCAGATGAAGTCGCGCAAATGATGGAAATTACGACCGCTGATGCTGTCAGAATTTTCTTGGATGGTTTTGCCGAGGAGAAAAAATTTCCTTTGACTACGAAGTTCCCAATGCAGAGACATTGGCTGCGATGAAGGAGGCTGAGAGCGGAAAGCTGGAGTCTTATGACTCTGTGAATAATTTTTTCAAGGAAAGGAAACTCTGATTCAGCACTTTTCACCGATCTCTCTGTTCAAGGTTGGTAAGGAAGATGCGCCCGTGTCAAAGTTCTTTCTGGCAACTGGCTCAGCGATTTTTGACTGTTTGGCGACTTGTTTTAGGCCTCTAGCCGTTTGCGGATAACGGCGATCTCTTCGTCATCCAAACCATAGAGTTTAAATATGGCACGATTGATTTCTTCTTTGATCTCTTCTGTGGAATTTGCTTCTGCCGCCAGCACTAGCGATTTAAGCTCGTCATCCTGCTGGGGGTTAATGCTCGGCAGCTTCAGTTGCGAAAGGTTGCTGCGAAGCACTTTGATTTGACCGAACAACACTCGGTAGATAAAAGAGTAGACCTTGCTGTTTAAAAGGGCGAGCAGAGCCTCAAAAGAAAGCTCCGGAACGTTAGGAATAAGGATGTTGGCGCTATTGAGCACTAGCGCTCCGTTTCTTTCTGCCGCAAAAACGAGGTGATTGGAGATGAAGCGGTACACGATCTTCGGAGTCGTTCGATAGTATTCATCCGGGGCCGTCTGCTGGAAAACGGTTCGATCGTAATGCACGAAATACCGCGGTTTATCGATGCAGAACGGCTGGATTTCTTTTCCCGTGTAAATCGGTTCAAGGCCAAGCCCGGGCTTGGTCTTTAAATGCTTTTTATTGTTCCCCGTCACAACGCCTAGCGCCCATTTGCTGTCGGCTAAAGAAATCTCTCCTTTGGAGAGGATCTTACAAATAATTTCTACTTCCGGTTCCGTCGCGCTGAAAATCGTCTTTTGCTCGGTGAGCTGAAAAATCGAAAGCGGAATTTCTCTGATTTCTCCGGATTCATTCATCCGAAACCTTTCTGCGGGTTTTGCTTTTTCTGCAAGGATAGAAACAAAATCGGTTTGGACGCCGCTAAATTTCGTATCGAACTTACGGATCTCAAGAAGACGGCAGTCGCTAAACAAATGCTCTCTGAAAAGCCGATGCGAAGCAATGTTGAGCATAGAGATCGGCATCAGGAAGGCAAGCTTGCCGCCAGATTTAAGGAGCGAGAGCGTTTTCATGAAGAAAAAGCTCGAGACATCGGCGTAAACGTTTTTAGTTTTTGAGCTCCATGGCGGATTCGTGGCCGCAAAGTCAAAACGCCTTCTTTCACTTTTCCAGCGGTTGACGAAGTCGATGACACGGACATCGGGGTACTCTTTTGCACCTGACAAAATCAGGTTGGCTTTTGCAATCATCACGGCAATCGGATCGCTGTCCATGCCGCAGATCTTCAGTCCCATTTCTTGGGCAAGTATTAAAAACGTTCCGCTGCCGCAGCAGGGATCCAAAAAGCTTGCACCTGGTTTTGCTTCCAGTGAATCCAGCAGCTCTTGAGCAACGGATCGCTCCGTGTAATAAGAACCGGTGGAATTTTTGACGCCTTCTGTTAAAAAGGATTGGTAAACAGTACCGAGAAGGTCAAATTCTTCCGGGAGCACAACCTGGGCAAACTTGTGTACGAAGTTATGTGTGCGGCCGTATTCGGTTTTGAACTTTTCAGCGAGTTTTCGATCACAGTCGGAGCGGTCCAGAAGCACGCAGCTCAGTGTGTAGATGGTATTTCGTAGAGGGACTTTATCTTCAGAGGGCAAAAGCTCTGTGATAAACGAGAGGGTGTCGGGATTCGTGCACCGTTCTTTGGGAATAAATCGCCGAGAGGAGCCGGTTTTGTTGGCTCGGTAGGAGGGCTTGCCGGTCAGGTCGCGATTGAGTCGCTTCCATATTCTTTCCGTCGATTTTGAGATCGGCATCTCCTCTCCGTAAAACACATCTAAGAATCCTTCATTCTAATCAAGGAGCGGGAAGCGTTGTGCGACAGGCGGCGAAGAAGTTTTGCCAAAGAGAAACGGTAATAAAAAAACCGGAGCTGGAGAACTCCGGCCTTTTTAGAGAAAAGCGTTTAGATTAGATCACGCTGGCAGGAACCGTGACTTCATAAGGAAGCGGCAGGATTTCAACCGGTACATCCTTAACATAAAGTTCGGAATCCATGTATTCATAAGTCAGCACGAACAGGAAATGTTCGCCGTCGCTCTGAATCACGCGTCCCATCGGTTCGTTTTCCATGAAGACTTCGGTGCCTTCGTCGAGATCCTTAACGCCTCTGGCAACGCCTAAGAACATACGGCGCTTTACCTTGCCGAGATTTTCAGTCTTGGAGATGATTTCCTGACCCGTGTAGCAGCCTTTATTGAAGGCGATACCGCCGATCAAATCCATGTTCAAAGCCTGCGGCAGCCATTCGAGCACTTCGGGTTTTTCGATTAAAGCAATACCTTCTTCCATCAGAGAGCGAGCCAGGCGGTTGTGTGCTTTGATCGGAGCGTACATGTCATCAGGGATCTTGCCGATAGCCACGAATTTGCCGTGCATGCCTTGTGCGTCATTGGAGGGAAGACGAACAACGATGACGGAATCACCGACATAGGCCTGCATCGGTTCGCGCGGAAGGGCCGGGCACGGACGATCAATAGCTTTGGCGTCGTCGGAGCAGAAATAGGTGATCGGTTCGGGAAGAATTTCGATTTCGACTTTGCTTCTCAAAATGAACTTGCTCAGACGATCAACTTCGTCCTGAGCAATGGATTTCGGCATAAGCATTCCGAAACCGTTCGGAATTCTGACGATTAAAGAGGTAGCGGCGGTACGTCCTTGATGGTTGCAAGCAGCCGTCCAGCGAGCGTCTGTCGGTCCCATTGTCTTTACATTCTGGGTCAGCATTCCTTGGAGAAAGTTTTCAGCGTCTTCGCCGCGAACAACGACAAATACAAAATCTTGTTCTTCGCTGAATGTCCAGGAATTTAATTCAAGCATGCTCATTTATGCATTACTCCTTAATCAAATATTTCATTAAATTAACAGATCGAAAACAAATATGGGTTCCTTGCTCGACAAACTGAGCAGACAGATCTTAATTTGTCGCTATCATGCTGTTTGAGTTGTGTTAATTCAATAGCGTATGAAATTTGTGGTCAAACTGCTTGCCGCCTGCGGCCTTATAGCCTTGCTGGCGTTCGGACTTCTCGGCGGTGCTTACTATTACGTAAACGTGCGGCCCGTGCCTTTTGAGGGCAACCCTCCTGAAGTCGTGATTAAGGTAGACAAGGGCAGCACGATCCGCTCAATTGCCAACTCGCTCAAGCAAGCCGGGGCGGATGTTGATCCGTCGATTCTTACGCGCGCATTCTCTTTTTACGATCAGGACAAATCGGTTCATGTCGGTTATTACCGAATTCCGAACCCTTCCACGATCCGAGAGATCATCGATAAGTTCGCCTCCGGCGACGTGATCATGAGCAAGTTCACGCTGGTCGAGGGCACGGAAACCGCCAAATTCCTGACACGCATTAAAAACTCAGAAGATTTAGACCACGCTGATCCCGAGCTCGACCTCAAAACGGTCATGTCAGTTGTTCATGCGCCTGAAGGTACGCATCCTGAGGGTCAATTCGCCACAGACACTTTTGTATTTGCCAAGGGATCGCCGGATACGCTGGTGTTAAGACGCGCTTACCGCGAACAGCAGGAACGCATTAAAAAAGCCTGGGAAACACGCTCTCTCAATGTTGCTGTTAAATCGCCTTATGAACTGCTGATTCTGGCAAGCATTATTGAAAAGGAAACCGGTCAGAACTCCGATCGGGCCTTAGTCTCCAGTGTTTTTAACAACCGCTTGAAACGCGGCATGCTGCTGCAGACCGACCCGACGGTAACCTACGGAATCGAGAATTTTAACGGCAAAATCACTAAGGAACATCTGAGAACCGATCATCCCTACAACACGTACACGCGTCCGGGTCTTCCTCCGACCCCGATCTGCAACCCGGGCTTGGCAGCGATTGAAGCAGCCGCACACCCGGCGGATACGGATTATTTATACTTTGTGGCCATGGGCAAGAGCGGCCAGACCAAATTCTCCAAGACACTCAAAGAGCATAATGCGGCCGTTCAGAAGTATCTCAGGAGTCAAGGACTTTAAATGACAAAACGTGGGAAATTTATTACGGTTGAAGGTGTTGACGGCGCCGGAAAAAGCACACAGTTCGAAGTCATCGCTAATGCGCTCAAAGAAAGGGGCATTGATTTTGTCAGGACGCGCGAGCCCGGCGGCCCGCAAAGCGCAGAGAAGATCCGAGAGCTTTTGTTGAATGAACCGATGACCGCAAAGTGCGAACTCCTGTTAATGTTTGCCGCGCGTCAGGAAAATCTCGCAAAAATCATTCGTCCGGCGTTAGAAGCCGGCAAATGGGTTCTCTGCGACCGCTTCACGGATGCTTCCGTTGCCTATCAGGGCTACGGCCGCGGTCGGAGTCTGGAAGAAATTGAGATGCTCGCCAACTTCGTGCATCCGGATATCAAACCGGATAAAACTGTCATCTTTGACTTGCCCACCGAAGTTGCAGCGGCCCGTTTGTCCCGCAAACTGGATCGATTTGAACAGGAAGATGCTGACTTTCATCGAAGAGTGCGTCAAGGCTATCTGGAAATCGCAAAGAGAGAACCCGAGCGCTGCGTCGTCATTGATGCTCAGGGAACGCCGGAAGAAGTCTCCGCACGAGTGCTCAAGGAGGTTGAGACATGGGTTTAGCCCCGTATCCGTGGCTTGAGCGGCCGGCGGAAGTCTTGGCCAAGATGCTCAATAAACTTCCCGGAGGCATTTTGATTTACGGTCCGCGAGGATGCGGCGTGTTTGAACTGGCTTCGCGCTTTGCCGCAGCTGTAGTGTGTCAGCACCCTGTAGACGGCGCGCCTTGCGGCATTTGCGAAGAGTGCAAACTTATTTTCAGCGGAAACCATCCCGACCTTCGCTACGTCTTAAGCGAAACCGAGGCGGCGCTTCACCCCGAACCTTGGAACGGTAAGTTCGGAGAAATTCCGAAAGGAAAAAGCCTGTCCAAACAAATTCTGATTGAGCAGGTTCGAGGCATCGGTGAATATCTCTCGGTGACCGCCCATCGCGCGGGTCACAGAGCCGTCGTTATTTATCCGGCCGACTCTATGTCGGGCGACCAAAGTTCGGCACTGCTTAAGACACTGGAAGAGCCGCCTGAAGGCGCGGTACTTATTCTGGTTGCCGACGACATTAACTCAATTCTTCCGACGATCCGTTCCCGCTGCCAGTTGGTTCGCTGCACACCTCCGACGCGGGAGCAGGGCATTGCTTACCTCAAGTCTCAGAAGGTCCGAAATCCTGAAGGAGAGCTCACGCGTTTAAGCGGCAGACCGCTTCTGATTCATGAGGCCGACCCCAACCTCACACTGGATAAAAAAGACGAAGCTAAGTATCTGGAAATGCTTGCCTTAGGTTCTGCGTTGTCCAGTGTTCAAGTTCTGTCAGCCTTTCAAAAGGATATACCGGTGGGACCTGTCGTTTCTATCATGCAGCGATGGTATTGGGATCTGATGGCGGTACTCTCGGGCGCCGAGCCGAGGTATTTTCCGGAACACTTTGAAGCTTACAAACGTCAGGTGCACGGCACGGATTTTCAGAAGCTGGTTCCTTTTAACCAGACGCTGATGCAGGCTAACCGCAGCAAGGATCATCCTTTGAGCAAACGTCTCGTTCTTCAGGATCTGTTCATCACGTGGGCTAAGACGCTTGCTGACGCTCGTAAAAATTAGGATTTAAGCTTCTTAAATCCTTCCAGGACTTCTGTCTGGTCGGGAGAGATGTATCTGGTAGTTGTGTTCACAGATGCATGTCCCATGGCTGTTTGAACGACGTTCACCGGCATCACCTCCAGGCTGGCGACCGCAAAGGTATGGCGCAGCCAGTGCAGAGAACTTCCGAGGAGCTTAGCGGCGTCGCGCGGATTTTTCTTTCGGACATCGTTGGCTACTTCCTCTAGGAAGGTGTGCAGGACGATATAGAGACCGGATCGCGATAAACCTTCTTTATCTGCGCCTTTATTGCCGATGCGAAAGCTCGCAATCAGAGGCACATCTTTCCCAGCAGGTTCAAAAAGCGGAGGGCGCTTTCTGGCGGCAAGATAACGAGAAATCTTGTCGACCTGCTCCGAAGACAGCGGCAGGCGTCTTTGTTTGTCACCTTTCCCGACGATATCAATGACAACGGTTTCTTCATCTCCGAAACGCGAGTATTCAATCCAGCCGCAGCGCGCGTTGATCATTTCGCTCGCGCGCATGCCGAGTTCTTTTCCTAGGACAAAAAGCACCTCGAGGCGCATACGGACAAGGTCAAGCGGCAGCTGAGCAAGATGGGTCTCAATCTCTTCCCACTGGGCCGGCGATAAGGAACGGTCGGCAAATTCTTTCGGTTTGCCTTCGCCCGGTAAAAAACGAACCTTCGCAGGAATCTGGTCAAAAGGATTGAATTTCAGATAACCGGTCTTATGAAGGAATGAAAAGAGCTGCCGAACGATTGTTGAGGCGGCCTTCCTGCTCGTGTAGGCAAGCGAAGAGTTAAAAGGTTTCCAATCCGGTGATTCTCGCGGCGTATTCTTCGGTCCAATCCAAGTTTCCTGAGGATATATCCAGGATTTCTGCCAGTTTTCGGGCGTTTCTCTCCCAATCATTTCGAGCCATTTGAGGTATTCTGAACATTCTTCTAAACGCGCGGAGGAAAGGGCGACTCTTTTCTCCAAAAGACACCACAGTAAAAATCTTTCGGCTTCCCTTCGGTACGCTGCCTGAGTGTTGGCATTTGTCCCTTTCGCTTTAAGCCAGAGGCGGATAGCTTCAATGTCTGTGTTGACGTTTAAGGCGCAGTCCTGCCGGTCCCCTCGGTTCGTTCCGGAAGATCCGTCCAAAGCCTTAGGAGGCGTCAGAAACTCAAGCGGACGAATTTCACTATTTTTAAGCGGCTGTCCCAGCCGGCGGCCGTTTTTTTGTTTTTTATTGATTTCGGACCAAAGCGGAGCGCCGATATCTTCAACCTTTTGTCCGTAATAAGATTTGGAAAGGTCTCGGGCTCTTGTTTCTAGAACCGGTGGAAAGTCAATCGGCGCTCCGCCGAGTTTTTTTGAATAAAGCCAAGAAAGGATTCCGTTGCTCCTTTCTTTACTTAGATCCAAACGCGTTGCCCAGCGTTCCGGGTCTAAGTACATGGCGTCAATCAGATCATCAAGACAATTTATTCCTTTAGATTCAAGATGTTCCGCAACTTCAGATAAAAAATACTGATTGAGAGGAAGATCAAAGTCAAAATCAGAGGCCATTGGCAAACACGACAAAAAATAGAAAAAATTCCGGAAGAACCCAAGTATAGAGAATTTACAAACGACCGAAAAATGTAACTATTTAGCGTGAAAAGTTCGTAATTGTAATCCTTTTTGAGAGACCGAAACAAACTTTAACTTTTCGGTGAACTGCTTTTAGCAAGCCTGATATAGTGCAGTTAGGGCGCTGAGTTGGCGCTTATCTCAAAGGAAGGATAACGATGAATACTAAAAAGATTTTTTCTTCTGCAGCCTTAGCTGCTTCCCTTACTCTCGCCGCCGGTGCTGCATTTGCATGGGGTTGCGGAGCCGGCCCCATGATGGGGTACGGTCCCGGCTGTCAAGTCGATCCGCAGGGTGCCTATCCCGGCTGCCAGTATGGTCCCAACGGGATGATGCGGCAGGGATATTCCTGCTGGTCCTACGGCCCGCAAGGCGCTCAGGGAGCAAGAGACTTCCGCCCTGGCTTTGAACAAAGAAAAGTTTACCTGCGCGGGGCCCTCAATCTTACCGATGCTCAAAAACCAGCTTTTGAAGCTTATTTCGGCGCCGTTGATGCCTATCATCAGATGAAACGTCCCCAAGGCGTTCAAGGTCAGACACGACAGGATATTTTAAATCAGCGTTTGGCTTTCCAGAAAACTCGTGTTGAAGCCCTGCAGAAAGCCATCGACGCTCGTCAGGAGCTCATGAAAGTTTTAACGCCCGAACAGGTTAAAGTGTTCGACGCCGTTGAATCCCGCACACACGCCAGAGGCCCAAGAGGCGGTTTTGGTCCCGGACACCGTGGTTACCATCACGGCGGCTACGGCATGATGTATCAGCAGGGTGTTCCTGCTCCCCAAGGCCAGCAGCAGGGCGGCAGACTCTAATCTCAGCAATTAGTCAGATCTGATACAAAAAAATCCCGAACTCCAAAGAGTTCGGGATTTTTGTATGTGCTTCAAATGAAACCTTGAAATTGAAGGGATTCTTTCTTCAGGGTTTCTAAAACGGCAGCAAAACCATTCTCACCCGAGCAAACCGTTTATCTAATTTACGGGATCAAAGATAAGCGTTAATCCGGTTCACAAAAGCAGTGATTAGCTGTTTTGTTCATCAACGATCTGTTTGAATAAAGTACCCGGAACGAATTTTGGGACGCTGCGGGGCTTCAGCTCAAGCTTCTCTCCCGTATGGGGATTACAGATCACACGAGCTTTCCTCTTTACCTGGCGAAAGGTTCCGAAACCGACTAAGACGACCGGCTCTCCGTTTTTGACAGATGTCATAATAGAGCGAATCATTGTATTCAGCGTGCGGGTAGCCATGTCCTTAGTTATTTTATTTTCTTCCGCAATAATTTCGATCAATTGCTGTTTATTCATATTGTTCTTCCGAAGATGTGGTTATCGGGTGAGGATCAGAGTATTCAATTGAGGATGCGATTCCTCAAGAAACAATGAGGCTCATGGAGATATTAGCAAGATTGAGGAAATAATACTACTGAATTTTAGGTATATGGCATGAATTTCATTTTTTAGTCATAAGTTTCTTTATTGTGATTCTTAATTTTCACTTAATGAAATTTTTCATTAGTACTTATGCCTATATTTGATGAAACCTCTCTTTGAGCGCATGGCAATAACAAAAAACAAATTTTCACCGCACGAAGTTTCCTCTCTGAAAATTAATGAGCCTCTTGGGAATTTCGCTCATTTAACGTGTTGTTCTAAAAACAACCTATTGTTAGTTGCAATGGGGGATTAGATTTCTGGAATTTCGGTCTAAAGAAAAGCCCAAACGAGGTGTTTGGGCTTCTCACTACTTCTTTTTCTAAAGTTCTTGCAGGGAGGTTTTAGAAAAGTTCGGACGAATTAGATAGCGCCGGTACCGAATTTTTCAGCGTGAATCTTTTCTGCCGGAACACCGTTTTTAACGAGTTCAGCAGCAGCAAGCTTCATGAAGGGAACAGGACCGCAAACACAGAAATTCGTGTCTTTGTCTGCCAGGTGCTTGAAGAATTCTTCAGAAGGACGACCGTGGGCAGAAGTTTCAAAAACTTCAAAGGTCACGGTACCTTCCTTAACGAGTAGATCGATCTCATCGGAGAAAGGAACGGCTTCTTTGGACTTGCAGACGTGAACGAAAGAAATCTTGCGAGTCGGGTCTTTCTTCACTGCTTCTTTCAGCATGGCGAACAACGGAGTGATGCCGATGCCGGCGGAAAGGAGGCAGAGGCTGCCGTCGCCTTCGGGAAGATTAAATTCACCGACCGGGAAAGAAACCTCAACGAGATCGCCTTCCTGGATGTCGTTGTGAAGGGTATTGGAAACCATGCCGGCAGGAGATTTTTCTGCGGCTTCAACTTTCTTAACAGCGATTGTGAAGGATGCTGCGTCAGCTTTAACGACTGTGTACTGACGAGGCTGAATCAGTTCCTGGCCTTTTACGAAGACACGAACGGAGATGTACTGACCGGCCTTAACGTCAGGCATCTTGCCGTGGTCAACCGGAACCAGCTTGAAGGAAGTGATATCGTTTGTCTGTTTGGACTTCTCAGCAACCTTGAAGAAACGCCAGCCTGTCCAGCCGCCTTCAACAACAGCGTTTTTGTCATAAATGTTTTTCTCTGCACCGATAAGGATGTCAGCGAGCCGTGTGTAAGCAGCAGTCCAAGCATCAATTAATTCTGGTGTGGCGGCTTCGCCGAGTACATCTTTAATAGAGGCGATGAGGTGCTTACCGACGATTGGATAATGTTCGGCGCGAATGCCGACGGAAACGTGCTTGTTGGCAATGTGAGCAACAGCGCCTAAAAGCGGCTTAAGATTTTCGATGTTTTCTGCATAAGCCAGAACAGAGCCGGCCAAAGCCTGTTGCTGGAAACCGGCGCGCTGATGACCCATATTGAAGACCTGCATCAGTTCCGGATTGTGAGAAAGCATTCTTTTGTAGAAATGAGAGATGAGGGCTACACCGTGTTCGCGAAGGATAGGAACAGTAGTCTTAACGAGTTCGATTTGTTCTTTTGTAAGCATTGAATTCACCTATGTGTAACCAAAAATTCTGTGGTGATTCTAGTTGTAAAGCCTCATTCCTTTTGAAAGGAAATGTTCTCATCTGTAAAAAGAGTTCTAGAACACGACTGAACTTGTTATCAAAATGCAAAGTTAGAAATTCTCGCTAAATCTCTATTTCACGCTCCATTTAGCTCTATTTATGTGCAGGGGGAAAATCGGGATGACTGGAACGCAAAGTTCCTTAGAGATATTGGTGCGAGTGGACGGACTCGAACCGTCACGTCAAAGACACTAGAACCTAAATCTAGCGCGTCTACCAATTTCGCCACACTCGCAGGAAGACGAATTGTACCTGAGTTCTCAAAGTAGCGAAAGCAAAGAACTAGGAAGCAACTTATCTTGGATTTTCAACCTCCCTAAAAGTGAGGTTCTTCACTAGGAATTTTTAAAGGCTGGGAGGGAAGTACACAAAAATGACCTTCCTCGGACATCGCAAACGATTGAATCGTTCGGATTAGAGGAAGGGCGAATTGAGATCATCGTACCAAACTCGTAGGACCTCATCAAGACCAATTTTTAGCAGTAGAGATTGAGCGAGGGAGAAAAGGTCGATTTGGATGCAAAAATCCTACCGATATTTTTAGATTTCTCAAGGTTTCTACTTAGAATCGATTGCATCTTAGGTATCAACATAGAGAGGAAAAATGAGAAAAGTTGGTGTTATCGGTTTGGGCCACGTCGGCTCCACCGTTGCCTATACCCTTGTGACAAAAGGAATCGCTGACGAATTGGTGCTAATTGATACAAATGAAGCAAAATGTACTGCCGAGTTTTACGATCTTCTGGATTCTTTAGGCCGCTTGGATACCTACACAAAGCTTTCAATGAATGACTACAAGGCTCTGCAAGATGCCGATGTCGTTATTACTGCTTTCGGAGACATCAAAGCGCTGGCTGACGGCGGAAATCGTTTTCTGGAATACTCTTTTAACTGCCAGCAGGCTAAGCAAGTCGGAACTGCTTTGAAAGAAGCCGGTTTCCACGGCGTGCTGATCAATATTTCGAATCCTTGCGACGTTATTACAGGTTTGCTTCAGCACTACACAGGTTTGAGCCGCCAGCAGGTTTTCGGAACCGGAACCTTCTTGGATACCGCTCGTATGCAGCGAGCTGTCAGCATGTCTTTAGACCAAAACCCGCACAACATTGCCGGTTATGTTTTGGGTGAACACGGAGAATCTCAGTTTGCCGCTTGGTCGACAATTACCGTTCAGGGTGAGCCGATCACTGAAATCGCCAAAGACCAGCATCTTGAATTGTCCGAATTAGATAAGGCAGCAAGAGGAGGCGGCTGGCTTGTCTTTAACGGTAAGAAATACACTTGCTACGCGATTGCCACCTGCGCAGCCAAACTTTTGCAAGCAGTTTTCTCAGATGCCAAGCTTGCCTGTCCTGCCTCGGTTTATTTGGAAGACTACGGCTGTTATGTCGGATATCCGGCAGTCATCGGTAAGAATGGAGTGGAATACGTCCATCGTCTGGAACTGACAGAGGAAGAAAAAAAACTTCTTGATAAATCTGCTCTAATGATCGCGCAGAAGACAAAAGAAGGTCTTCTCTAAAACATGGAAAGGGCCTCCGAACGGAGGCCCGAATTCTGCAATCTAGCCTAGCGCTTAGTACGTCATTTTCGCTTCAAGCTTGCCGGCTTCTTCAATCCATTTGGTGACTTCCTTCTCGGATGGATCACGCTGCGCAAGATTTTTTGCTTTGTTTATTTCGACCATTTTTGCAGTTAAGTTGGCCGGAACTCTGTGTCTTAACTCTTTAACCGTATCAACACCGGCTGCTTCGAGCAATTCGGCATATTGAGGTCCGATAGATACCGCTGATTCTGAATAAGTCAGCATGGTTGGCCCATTTAAGAATGAGCTTTCCGGATATCCCTGTTTTATCCGCAACTTTTTTGCGGGCTGCCGGTGTCAAGCAAGCCTCAAGCAACTCATCCGGAGTTTTAATACCAATTGCAATTAACTTCGGAGCGTATGCTTCCCCAATTCCTTGAATATCAATGATTTTGTATGCCATAAATCCTCCAAAATTCTCCGTCTTCTTAAGGATAACTTTATTCTCGTGCTCTGAGATTAAAAGCAACTCAAACTAAGCCTGATTTTTGCAGGACGTGCTTTTATTGTTTCTTCATTGTTTTTGCTTCACTTAGATTCTTTTTGCCGTTTTCATCCGTTTTTTCCGGAATCTCTTCCGCTGCTTCTGCCGCAGCGGTTGTTACCGTATGAAAAACGGAAACGATGTTGTTAACGTATACAGTGAACATAGGAATGATCAAAAGTCCAAGCACGCCTACGATTACAGAAAGAATTTTTCCCCCGGTTGTGACCGCCTCTATATTGCATCCGATAGTGATTGCTTCCATTACCGCCCACCATAAAGCATCCCAATAAGTTCTTACGTCCGGGTTTACGTTAGTTTCGCAAACATAAAAACCTAGACTTCCGAGGTAAAGTCCGGAAAACAAAATGATGACGTAAGTTAAAAACATCTTTGAAGATGTCTGTACGGCGAACCAACTTACGACAATCGCTAATGCATAGCAGCTCCGTATCAAAGGCATGAAGCTCACAAAATAGCCAATGTCTCTCGGAAGGGTTATGCCGAGCTTAGGAAGGATTGTTCCATACGGAATACATGCAATGAAAAGAAGAAAATAGGTAATGATGTAACGAGTCTTTCTCTTGGAGTAAATGAATTCAAGAGCCAGATCCGCCATGAAAAAGATACATACCCAAAACTGCAGTTTCATTGCAAACTGGCTTTGGTAAAACGGGTTGTTGTAGACAAAAGTGTCGTAGGAAATGCATCCGACTAAGGCTAAGGAGCAAAGTAAAACGATTAAACGAAGAATTCCCTGAATGCCTTGCTCTTTAATTCTTTCCCATGTGCTTTTGCTCAAAACCGACCTCTCATCCTTTTTCTCCGGATCGTTGTGTCATTATTAAACAATCGGGGCGCTCAACAATGTTTAAGCGCCCCGTATCAGGAAATAAATTTCTTTTAAGTCGAGGAGGTGTTATTCCGATTTTTCCTGCGTTTTAAGGAAGTTTTCCAGCCAAAAAGCACCTACGATGGTTTTAACATCGGTGATTTCTCCGCTCAGGCACTGCCTGAGGACTTCGGGGAAAGGCAATGTAATGACATCAAGAACTTCTCCTGCGTCTAAATTTTGTCCAACATATTTCAGATCACTCGCGTAGAACACCGTAATTTCCTCATCGGAATAACCGATGGCGTTATTGAACCGCCCGAGTTTTTTCCAAAATTGAGCTTCGTAGCCGGTCTCTTCAATTAGTTCGCGTTTTGCACAGTTATAAGGTGATTCTCCGGGATTCAGCTTCCCTGCAGGAAACTCAAGAAAGTTCCTGCGTAAAGGATGTCTATACTGACGTTCAAGGATGACAGATCCGTCTTCCAACATGGGGATGATCATTGAGGCGCCGGGATGATGGAGGTATTCACGCGTCGTGACGACTCCGTCAGGTGTTTTGACCGTATCTCTGTGTAATTGTAGAAAAGAGCCCTTATAGGCAATTCCGCTTTCTAAAAGTTTTTCAGCCAAGGGGTCTTTTCCCGGATCTTTCTGCTGCATGTTAGTGCCTCTTTTTATTGGAAGGTTCTTTTCGGAGCCTGTTGTCGTGTTCCATGTGCTCATTTTAGCCACCAAGAGTTCACTTGTCTTTTAGGATTTGCTCGTTGCTTGGCTTAAAGGTCTAAAATCAAAGTATTGGCTAATGATCATATTTATCGTCACGTAAACCCTAAAGATGCGTGACGCTGGGTTGATCTTCAAGATCTTGGGAGAAACGATATGGTTCTGCGCACAACTCAAAAGTTTGTTAATTGGGTGAGCTGCTTGTATTTCTTGGGCGCTCTCGCAATGTTTATTTTCCTTTGGGCTTATATCCCCGTCCTTCACCTTATTTGGACGAACCTTTTGGATTTCGCATTTAACATTATGTATGTCGTTATCGGCGCACTTTTGTGGCCGGGTACACTGTTAGCAATCCTTGTCTGCGGTTTCTAACTTAGTCCAACGACATATCTCAATTCAAAACTCACGAGTCGGCCGCTCGTGAGTTTTATCATATCTAGAGCCGAAGTGTCCCCCTTCAGATGTCTTGCCGGCGACGATATTTCTCTGTTCAAGACCGATCTTTTAGCGAACGCTATTTCATGAACAAAGATGTTTTCGTCTAATATGAAAGATGCAGACAGCTCGTTTTCATCCTCATATGGCCGGCCATCAGATCGTTCTCAAATCTAATTTGGAAGAGACTACTCAGCACGGAAGTGAAGGCTTTCCGGCGGCTCTTTACGAAACGGTCTTTCGCTCAAAAATGCTTCGATACGTGCCGCTTCATTGGCATAAAGAACTTCAGCTGTGCCTCATTCTTACTGGCCGCGTGCGTTTCTCTATTAATCAAAAGGAGGTTGAAGCGGGCGCCGGAGATGTCATCTTCATTAATTCTCAGGTTATTCACAGTGCGACTTCTATATCTAACGACGAAGAAGAGGCTTCCTACTGCTGTATTAACTTTGCGTATGAAATGGTCGGAGGCTTTCACGGAAGTTTGATGGAACGAAATTTCGTTCTGCCTTTCCTCAGAAATGAGCAAAACGATTTTCTCTTGATCTCTGAGAAAAGCGAGGAGGGCCTGCTCGAGGAGATTTCTTCAAAGATGCTTCATATTCGAAAGCTCTTCAAGGAAACCGAGCCGGAAAGATATTTCGATATTTTTGCGGAGCTGGTTCTAATTTGGAAAGAACTTGCGCGATGGCTTCACAAAACAGAAGACCAGCCTTCGACAAGGCGTCCGGAAGATTATGAGACGAGCCGAGAAGTGATCTCTTATATTGAGAAGAACTTAGGTGAAAAACTTACCTTAGATCTCATCGCTAAAGAAGTATGTCTTTCTAAATGGGAGTGTTCACGTCGGTTTAAGCGCATTGCGGGAGAATCGGTTTGGAGCTATCTGATCTCGGCAAGAATGGCAAAGGCCGTTGAGCTTCTTTTGTATAGTCGTAAATCCGTTGAAAGGATTGGATTTGAGGTTGGCTTTCCGAACGTTAATCTCTTTATTCGCCAGTTCAAAAAAGAATTCAGGACAACGCCGGGACAATTCCGAAAGAATCATTGAGCAACAAAGGTATATTTTCAGCGGGTATTGGAATATCCGAGAAGAGCTGTTTTCTTAGACTAGATGTCAAACAAAGACATTTAGTTCTAAGGAGACAAAATGAAACATTCAGTTCCTGCTCAAACCGAAAACGACCTGATCGATTTTTATCGAAACGCAATTCGCACGCGCAGCTATTCCAATCAGGAAGGCGACATCGCTGTGCTCATTCTCAAAGAAATGGAAAAGCTCGGTTACGATGAATGCTATATCGACCGAGTTGGCAACGTTGTAGGCAGAGTCGGCAGCGGTAAAAAAATCATTCACTTCGACTCTCACATGGATACGGTTAACGCTGGCGACCCGGCACTTTGGGACCATCCTCCGTTTTCCGCAGATTATGCTGACGAGTACATTTACGGAAGAGGTTCTGTCGACATGAAGGGTGGGTTAAGTGCTTCCGTTTATGCTGCGGCAGAAGCTAAAAAACAAGGACTTCTGGACGGGAAGACTGTTTATGTAACAACGACCGTTTGCGAAGAGGACTGCGACGGCGTCAATCTGATCAATTTCTACAAAGATTCGGGTATTAAACCCAACTTTGTCTTCATCTGTGAGCCTTCTTACAATGTCATTACGCTCGGACATAACGGCAAGATGCAGGTACGTATTCGTACCCAGGGCATTTCTGCACACGGTTCGGCTCCGGAAAAAGGTGTGAACGCGGTCTACGAGATGGCTGAAATCATTACTCGTGTTGATGAGCTTAATAAGAGGCTTCAAAAGACGGAAGGAAAAGGAACGGTTGTTCTTTCCAAGATCAGCTCCGTTGCCGCTTCTTTAAATGCGGTGCCGAGTGAATGCGAAATTTATTTGGATCGTCGCCTCCGTCTTGGTGAAACCATAGAAGATGTAAAGAAAGAAATGGACGCTCTCGTGGAAGGTAAGCCTGCTAAGTGGGAGCTCGGTGTTCTGAAAGAAACTTCATGGAAAGGAGAAGAGCTCGTCTATCTTCCCGAACACGATCCTTGGAAAATCGCTGAAGACGCTGAATTAACAAAAGCCTGCATCCGAGCCTATGAAGATGTATTCGGAGAAAAGCCGAAGAAATTTGAATTCTGGGACTTTGGCACCAACGCAGTGGTTCCGGTTTCGATGGGGATTCCGACCATCGGATTCGGTCCCGGAGAATATAAATTAGCGCATATGATTAATGAACGCTGCCGTCCAGAGCAAGTTAAGGAAGCGGCAAACTTCTATCTCAATACCATTGCGGAGCTGTGAAATGAAAGATCTCGACCACCTCAAACTGCCTCGTGCCGGTGAAACCTCTAGCCGTTTTACGAAAGAGCAGGCTCTCGCGGCACAAAAGTTTCATCAAACGCTTCCCGGATATTCCGTTACTCGTTTGGTTGAACTCCCTGCCTTAGCCAAAGAACTCGGCGTCAAAGACATTTTTGTTAAAGACGAAGCCTCGCGTTTTGGATTGAATTCATTTAAGGGACTCGGCGGAAGCTATTGTTTGTTCCATCTGCTTTCAGAAAAGTACGGATGGTCAGGTAAAGTTGAAAGCTTCGCACAGCTCAAAGATCAGATCGCGTCGCTGGAAGAAAAACCTAAGATCATCTCCGCGACTGACGGTAATCACGGCCGAGGCTTAGCCTGGATTTGTCATTTGCTCGGACTTAGGTGCGAGATTCTCATGCCGGCCGGCAGCAGTGAGGAGCGTCAGGAAAATATCCGTAAGCTCGGAGCCGATTGCCGGCGCACAGACGGCAACTATGATGAAACCGTCCATGAAGCAGAAAGGTTTGCTTTGGAAAACGATTGGCTGCTCGTTCAGGACACAGCGCTTCCGGGATTTGAGAAAGTAGCTCAGTTCATTATGCATGGTTACCTCACGATGGCCCTGGAGACGGTGGAGCAACTAAAAGGCAAATGTCCGACGCATATCTTTTTGCAAGCGGGCGTTGGCTCCATGGCTGGCGCTATGTGCGGATTCTTTGCCTCTCTTTACGGGCCTGATGTTCCGGTGATTTCCATTGTCGAGCCGAAAACCGCTGACTGCGTCTATCGTACAGCTGAAAAGGACGACGGCAAACTTCACAATGCTCCAGGCAGTCTGGAAACCATCATGGCAGGCCTTTCCTGCGGAGAGCCTTGCAGCGTCGGCTGGAAAGAAATTCGGGCTGCGGCTTCCCATTACTTCCGCATTGAGGAATCCGTTGCTGCAGATGGAGTCCGCGTCCTTTCTTCTCCTTTGGAGAACGATCCTCGAGTGCTTTCAGGAGAGAGCGGAGCGGCTAGTTTCGGTACAGCGTTTGAGCTCTTGTTCCACAAAGCACAATACCAGGAAGAAATTAGCTCTTTAGGTTTGAACAGTGAATCTGTCCTTCTGTTTTTCAATACGGAAGGTGTTACCGACAGAAAGAATTTCCTGAAGATCGTTTGGGAAGGTGCGTTTGCCGAGAAAGTTTAAACGCCAAGTCTTTTAGGAGTATTCTCCGACAACACAATATTGCATAAATAGAAAAAGGTTTTAGTTTTTCAAAAGGCTCCGTTTGTGAGTCTTTTCTTTTCCTAAGGTAATTAGAAAGACATGAGCGATTCGTCGTTTAGCAAGGGCATCGGGTTAGCCATCGCCGCATCCGTGTTTTGGGGCTCGATGGGCGTTTGTGCACAGTATCTTCTCCAGCAGTGTTCATTTACGCCGCTGGATTTGGTATCCATGCGTTTGGTATTGGCTGGTCTGATCCTGCTGATTATGGAACGGTTGGTATTCGGCAGAAATATTATTTCGCCGCTGAAAGACATCCGTACTACGGTCGGGATTTTAGTTGCCGGTCTTTTGATTCTTGTTTCTCAGCTCACGTTCATGCTTGCGGTCGCCGCATCTAATGCGGGAACGGCCGCCATTGTGCTTACGCTTGTGCCGCTGATTTGCGCCTTCTGGCTCTCTATCACCGAGAAGCGTCCTTTGACAATGCGTGAAGGGATCTGTTTTGTCCTTGCGGCTTCCGGGGTTTTCTTGATCGTGACCAAAGGAAACTTCAGTACGCTGGACTTGTCTTTTGCGGGCGTGCTTTGGGGTTTTGTATCGGCAATATTTTCTGCCGCTTACTCCATTCAGCCGAGAAAACTCATCATGAAAGTCGGCGTTGGCCCCGTTGTCGGCTTCGGAATGCTCTTCGGTGGTCTTGTTGCCTCTGTGATGAACCCGCCCTGGACGATGAACGTTCAATGGACGGTCTTGTCTGTTTCGGCTTTCACTTATGTTGTTCTTGTTGGAACGGTTGCCGCTTTCTGGTGCTACTTGTCCAGTCTTAAGTATGTTTCTGCTGTTATCGTCGGTTTGATGGTTTGTTTTGAACCGTTAAGCGCCTATTTGCTTTCCGTCTTTGCCTTTGATCTGAGAATCGGTATGTGGGAGGGCGCCGGCATCTGCCTTGTGCTGCTGAATGTCCTTGTTTTGTCTCTTCCGAAGAAAAGCTCCGAAGCGATAAAACCATAGAAACAAAAAGGGGATGTTGCAAAAGTCCTGAGAAGGACGGTTAGCGCATCCCCTTTCTTCTATACCCTCTTTTGGCTATTTCATTTGGTTGTAAATTCTTTCGCTTTTTAAGCCTATTTGCGATTCTTTTTGCAGAAGGTTTCTTAAATGTTTCTGCCTCTAAACCTTCCGGAACTTTCCAGTAGGTCGGCAGCTTGCCACTTTTTTTGAATTTAAGAAATTTCCTAATGTTTAGGCCGAGGCAGGTTAATGCAAATTCAAGCCTAACTTTTGCGAGCTTGCGTCTGCGGAACCTCGTATAAGCCATATTTTGCTTCAAGACGCCGAAGGTTCCCTCTACTTGGCAGCTCCGGTTCACTCTCATTTCAATTCCTTCAGGCCTTAACAACCGATCTCTAGCTCCTTGTTTTAAGGTCACGTATTCAGGCATGACTTCGAAGATCCTCTCGTTGCCTTCTTTTTCCTTCATAAACCTCCTGCAGTAGGCCATGAACTGGCAATTCGTACAGTTCTCAACTTTATAGAAAGCAGATTGTTGAGTTTTTGGGTGACGGTTTGGGATTTCAACTCTGTTACCCGTCCTTCCTCCTAAGCAGGATACGGTTCCGTCCTCTAAATACTCATAGACGGCCGGATACCTTCCGGTACGTTCTCCATTCCAGGAAGGGTATTTAATAAAATCCTCTATTCCCTTTGTGTTGCAATATTTGTAATTTGCAAAGCTGCCATACCCCGCATCTGCGCATATTCTCTTTGGATAACAACCGTACATGGACTTAAACCCCTCTAATGTCGGGATCAGGGTTCGGGTGTCAGAACGGTCTTGAGATAGATAATAAAAAACTATGATGCCTCTGCAAACCACTATCTGAGTGTTATAGGCCGCATGCATCTGACTGCCGAGCCCACTGTAGTAGTCCTCTTTCAAACACATTGCGGTAGCATCGTGATCCGTTTTGTAATAAGAGTTTCTGTCGGGGCCGCAAATTGCTTCTTTTTCTTCATATTCCACCGACTTGATCAAATATTCATAGAGCTGAGAACGCATTTTCTTTAATGCTGTTTCTCCTCCCTCGATTAGCTCGGGATCAATTTTCTGGCTCTCGGTCAATTTTTCCGTGAGCAATTTCGAGGAGATTATTCCATCCTTAGGAACATCGTCGCTCAAATGCATCAGTCGTAATAAATTCAAAGCCTTTTCACTGAGCCTAAGATGGAATGTGGTCGGCTTCCAAACGAACTTATATTTGTTGGAATTGGCTTCAAACTTACTACCGTCTAAGAAAACAGTATCGAGACTGATAGCAAACTCTTCCACGATTGCCTGGACAATGCTGATAAAAATCGGGGTTATGCAGTTCTCCAATAAAGAAATAAATCTAGATATTGTTGAACTACTGGGACGATCCTCCCCAATTAAGTAAACAACTCGCAAGTCGTAATAGCATGCGGCTTCGATTTCTCGTAAGGAAGATTTACCCAATGCAAAGCAATATACGATTGCGGAAAATAGACGGAATTTGTTGATTTGCGGTCGTCCTAACTCGGAGTCCAGTCGGACTTCATTTAGGTATTTCCACGCACCTGACTTCTCCAAAAGTAACAAGAAGGCGTCTAGTTTTTCCTGTTCCTTCGCCTCGAGTGGGAAGGTATAGAGAAGGAGAGGCTCAGAAATTGTAAAATGAGTCATGGTATGTGATTCTTGGCGGAACACATCACCATAGCACAGCAGGGGGTTCGATTCCCTCTGCTTGCTTTTAAATCAACGAGTTATCGTTTTTTCTAATTTAAAATCCTCAGATACAAAAAGAGCTGTTGAAAGTCTGCTTTCGACAGACTTTTGCAACAGCCCCTTCTTTTATTAGGGGTCTTTAATCGAGATGCGGACCGAATTTTTCTAATCGCTTACATTCTTCATTGGTAGCAGAGAATTTTTTGAAGTTCTCTATAAATTTTGCTGCCAATGCTTCTGCGCGCCTGTCCCATTCACTCGGATCCTTATAGGTGTTGCGAGGATTCAAAATCTCCGCATGCGCACCTTCAGCGTTAATAGGAATCTCCAAGTCGAAATAAGGAATCTTCTTGGTCGCGCCTTTGAGGATGCTTCCTGAGAGGATGTCATCGATGATGGCTCGCGTGTCTTTAATCGAAATACGTTTTCCCGTTCCGTTCCATCCGGTATTGACTAAATAGACACGGGCACCGTTAGTGCGGGCTTTCCTTGCCAGTTCTTTGGCATATTTAAAAGGATGCAGAGAGAGGAAGGCAGCCCCAAAACAGGCAGAGAAGGTCGGTTGAGGCTCCGTAATGCCGCGTTCTGTTCCGGCCAACTTGCTGGTGTAACCGGAGAGGAAATAATACATTGCCTGATCAGGAGAGAGTATAGAAACTGGAGGCAAGACTCCGTAGGCATCAGCAGAAAGGAAAATAATTTCCTTGGCGGCCGGTCCTTTGGAGATCGGTTTAACGATGTTTTCGATGTGATAGATCGGATAGGAAACACGAGTGTTTTCAGTAGCTGACGTGTCACTGAAATCTACTTTTCCAGCTTCATTTACGATGACGTTTTCCAGAAGGGCGTCTTTTCGAATGGCGTTGTAAATATCCGGTTCGCTGTCTTTATCCAAATTGATGACTTTGGCATAACAGCCGCCTTCGTAATTGAAAACGCCTTCATCATCCCAGCCGTGTTCGTCGTCGCCGATTAAGAGACGTTTAGGATCGGTTGAGAGCGTTGTTTTGCCGGTACCGGAAAGACCGAAGAAGATGGCAGTGTTTTTGCCTTCTAAGTCGGTATTGGCTGAGCAGTGCATCGAAGCGATATGACGAAGAGGGTTGAGATAGTTCATGACCGAGAACATGCCTTTCTTCATTTCTCCGCCGTACCAGGTATTCAAAATGACCTGCATCTTTTCTTTGAGGTTAAAGACGATGGCAGTTTCGCTGTGCAGTCCGAGTTCTTTGAAGTTTTCAACTTTGGCTTTGCTGGCGGTTAAAACGATAAAATCGGGTTCTCCGAAGTCTTTGAGTTCTTCAGGGGTCGGACGAATAAACATATTCGTCACAAAGTGTGCCTGCCAAGCCACTTCCATAACGAAACGAACTTTCAGGCGCGTATTCTTATTGGCGCCGCAGAAAGCGTCAACGACGTAAAGACGGTCTTTATGAGAGAGTTCGTCAATGGCTTTGTCTTTTAGGATCTTCCAAGAGGCTTCTGAGAGCGGCTTGTTGTCGTTCTTATATTCCTCGCTGGTCCACCAGACGGTGTCTTTGCTGACATCGTCAACAACGAAAAACTTATCTTTGGGAGAGCGACCGGTGTAGATGCCGGTCATGACGTTTATTGCACCGAGTTCGGTGACAACACCTTTTTCGTAGCCGACCAGTCCTTCTGCGGTTTCATCTTTGTGGAGTTGTTCATAGGAAGGGTTATGAACAACCTCTTTGACGTCAGTTATGCCGTACTTTGCTAAATCTAATGTCATGGTTGTAATTCCGCATGGAAAACGGCGCCGAAAGCATGCGTACATTCATCAGCGACGAATCCCACGAATAAAAGTTAGCGTTTTCAATTAAGTGAAAACGAATGGTGTAAATCTCCTCAATTCTACCGCCCAATCGCGAAATTTGTAAAAAAGTATTAATACGGTATTAATCCGAATTATAGGACCGTGAAGAAAAAGAATTTTTGCTTACTTCCTTTAGCCGGAATTTGATTCTTTATTTTTTACTCTCTAATAAAATAACTCGACATTATTTAGGTTAGGAAAGACAGATGGACAAGAAGTACGCAGCGCAAGAGGCCATTACGCATTCCATGATGGGAAGTCTCGGTTTAAAGCTCATAGAAGAAAAGGAGGGTTTTATTCGCGCTAGTATGCCTGTCAATGACAATACTTCTCAGCCCTTCGGAGTTCTGTGCGGAGGCGCTTCATTGGCGTTTGCGGAGATTATTGCCGGATATGGCTCTTATTTGTGCTGTCCGGAAGGATTCATTCCAGTCGGAAGCTCGGTTTCTGGAAACCATGTTAGTTCAGTGCGCAAGGCGCCGGATGTTTTGGTTTACGCGGAAGCCACGGCTTTACATCTCGGCCGCACGACGCATCTATGGAATGTTGATATAAAAACCGAAAACGGAAGGCTCGTCTCCACTGTCCGGGTGACGAATTTCATCGTTAAAGACAAGTCGGAAAGCTGGAAATAGGAAAAGAAAAAAAGGAGGAAGACCTAGGCCTTCCTTCCCAAAGGAGATTCTAAAGACCCCAAAGTGTTGGCAGGAATGTGCTTAGGCTCGGGAATAATACGATGACGGCTAAGGCAACCAGCGTTGCAATTAAGAGCGGAATGACCGGCGGCGTCATTTCTTCCATCGTCAAATCGGCGATTTGAGCGCCGACATAGAGGTTTACAGCCACGGGCGGTGTGACCTGTCCGACCGCTAAGTTCACAGTCATCATGACGCCGAACCAAACCGGATCCCAGCCGAAGTGATGAACAATCGGAAGCAGGAAGGGAAGCAGAACGTAGTAAATCGAGATTGCGTCCATAATCATTCCGGCTGCCAGCAAAATCACGTTGATAAGGAAGAGGAGCGCCCAAGGGTTATCAGACAGCGCAAGGAGCACCGCGGCGCCTCTTTCTACTAACCCGACGGTACTCGCAACCCAGGCAAATAATCCGGCGCAGGTCACCACAAACATAATGACGGCGGTTGCCTTAACGGATTCAAAAAGGACGTGAAGTAGTTTGTCCCAGGAGTTGAACGCCTTATAAATAAAGGTCCCGACAAACAAACCGTAAAAGATCGCGACAGCTGCAGCTTCGGTCGGCGTGAAGATTCCTCCGTAAATGCCGCCCAAGATGACGACCGGCGTCATGACGCCCCAGATCGCATCTTTAAATACGAGCCAAGTCGATTCCTGACGGGGCAGTCCGCGATAGCCTCTTTTCTTTGAGATGAGGTATACGGTTAACATTAAGAAACCGGCAACCAGCAGTCCGGGGACAATACCGGCGGCGAACAATGCCGGAACGGAAGCATCCGCAATGCCGCCGTAAACAATGAAAGCGATACTCGGCGGAATCACGATGGCTAGGCCCGAAGTCACGGAAACGTTGGCTGCGGCAAAGGCTTTGTCGTAGCCGTTCTTAACCATAGCCGGAATGAGGATTAAGCCGAGCGCAGCGACAGTCGCAGGGCCCGATCCGCTCACGGCGCCCCAGAAGGTGGCGACTGCTACGGTTGCAATGGCTAGACCGCCGGTCATGTCGCCGACGAGGTTTTCGACAAGACGCACAATACGCGCGGCGATGCCGGCGCTCTCCATAATGAAGCCGGCCAAAATAAAGAAGGGAATAGCTAACAAAGGAACTTTAGCGACGCCGGCAAAGAAGTTGTAGGGCAGCATGTCGATGCCCATGTCAAAGAGCCAGCTGACGATGGCGGCAGAAAGTCCAAGACTGATGGCAATCGGAACTCTGCACACCAGCATGAAAATAAAAAGAACCAGCAGAACCAGTCCGGGATCGGACATCAGCGAATTAAGCATGATCTCCTCCTAGAAGTTCTGTTTCTGAATATCTTCAACAGTGCGCTGAAGAATTCGGACAATAATGAGCGCCGAGAAAAGCGGCGTGGCTATGGTGTAGAGCCAAACCGGAATATCCAGAGACTCAGAGGAAACGTTTAGTTCAATTTCGTCAATAACCTCAATCGCACCTAAGTAAGCCAGCATGACGAAGAAAGCCAGTGAGCAAATTACGCCGAAGAAGTAAAGCGTTTTGCGCAGCCATCCGTGGGTAATACTGTAAAGCAGATTCATCGTGAAGTTGCTGCTTTCTCGGAACGCAATCGAAGTGCCGAGCAGTACGATCCACACAAAGAAATTTACTGTCAGTTCCTCGGAAGCAGAAAATGACAGGTTTGTGCAGTAACGGATGATGATGTTGATGAAGGCAATGCAGGCCATGACTGCTAAGAGAAATGACCCAAGGAGCTCTTCAAATCGGGTGTTGAGGAAATGAAGCATAGTTGTTCTTCTTATATTTATTTGTGGTAAAGCCGGTGCGGCCGGAGCCGCACACAGCGTGTCGCTGAGTAATTCAAAAATTACTTGGCAGCCTGCATGTCTTCTTCGGCAGCTTTGACGACATTCGGGCCGATCTTCTGAGTCCAGTCAGCACGGACGCCGGCTGTGGCTTCATAGAAGCGTTTGATCATTTCAGGTGTGTACTCCGTCACGGTCATGCCGTTTTTCTTAAGTTCTTCCTTCGGATTGGTGATAGCAGGGAGCTTATTGATGCTCTTGAGGTATTCATAAGCCTGACCGTTGTCGTTGCTCAGACGGGAAAGGGCTTTGCCGTATTTTTCAGCTTCGGTAGCGCAGCTGAGAATAAGCTTCTGATCTTCCGGAGAGAATTCCTTCCAGACTTTCATGTTGGCAGTGAAGAACAACGGGTCGATCATGTAATGCCAATCGGTGGAGTACTTGTGCCACTGCCAAACTTTAGTCGGGACGTTAATGCCGTTAGTCGGGTTTTCCTGACCATCGACGATGCCCTGCTGAAAGCCGGTCACAGCTTCAGACCAGTTGATAGCCTGAGGGTTGGCGCCAAGGGACGAGAAGATGTCAATGAAGATCGGGGTACCGCATACGCGCAGCTTCATACCCTTCATATCTTCCGGTTTTTCGATCGGGCCTTTGCTCGTAGTTAATTCACGGAAGCCGTTTTCAGACCAGCCGAGGAACTTAACGCCGGTTTTTTCGATGGCTTTTTCCAGCATCTTTCCGGATTTTCCGGCTTCAATAGCGTCGATAGCTTTATAGCGATCCGGATTGTTGGCGACAAAGAAGGGAAGGGCGGTGAGGTTTAATTCTTTGATTTGAGGAGACCAGTTGATGGTGGAAGCTAAAGCAAAGTCAATTGCTCCGCGGCGAACGAGCAAAAGTTCGGAAGTTTGCTTGCCTGCCATCAGCTGAGCACCGAAATACGGTTTGATGTTGATTCGGCCGTTGGATTTCTGTCTGACGCAGTCGGCAAAGAAGGTTGCGGTTTGGCCCCAGCCGGAGGAGGCGCCGGGTACAACGCTGAGCTTGTACTCGGATTTATATGCGGCGGAGGCGGCAGAAAGGCACAGGCCCATGGCAGCGAGTGCGAGGGCAGCTTTGCTTAAGAGTTTAAAGGTCACAATAGTTACTCCTAGAGATTAGAGAATAAAAAGTGTTAGTTAGGTCGAATGAAACCGAAAGCTCATTTGCTCTCGATTTACTGCCGAAGCACACCATTTGTTTAGTGTTCTTTTTTCAATGGAGTCCGGTACGACCCTTGAGGATTTGGTTAGTCTCATACAGGCTTTTGGCCCGTTCCAGACTATAAAAATATTGTATTCTTCGATTACAAAAAACTTCGTTTTTTCACTAAGGAAAACCCTGTATTAACGAGAGCGGATCACCGCAGTTATAGGTGTTTTGAAGTAGGATACCCGCCTATTCGTGCTTGTTCCGCTGGGAGATATAGATGCGCTATTACGATATTGAAGTGGCCGGTACCAAACGTGCCCTGAAACTCTGCCCTATTAATCAAGATCTTTGCATTGCAGCCTTTTTAATTCTCGGCGATACCGAGCTGACTGTTAATTGCGCAGCTGCTCTTTTGGAAAGAGCTCCTAAATATGATTTCCTTTTAACTGCCGAAGCCAAGAGCATTCCTCTGGTTCAGGAAATGGCCCGTCAGAACGGTGATGCACACTATATTGTTGCTAGAAAGGGCCGAAAACTCTACATGGACAACCCCATCTGCGTTGGTGTGAAATCCATTACTACGGAGAAAGACCAGAAACTTTATGTTGATCAGGAAGAGATGGAACAGATGCGCGGCAAACGCATTTTGATCGTTGACGATGTCATTTCTACCGGACGCAGCCTCCAGGCTTTGGAAGAAATTGCTGCCGCTGCGGGTGCCGATGTTGTCGGCAAGATGGCCGTTTTAGCCGAAGGCGATGCTGCTTCCAGAACAGATATTTCTTATCTCGAAAAACTTCCGCTCTTTAACGGCAAGGGCGAACCGCTTCCTTTTGATTAATTTCAGAGAGCTAACTGAATGATCGGCATTATCGGAGCGATGAAGGTTGAGCTTGAGGCTTTGAAGGCAAGGCTTCAGGACGTGACTGTAACCAGAATTTCGGGCGTTGATTTTTACAGCGGAAAGCTGCACGGTACGGATGTCGTCGCCGCAGTGAGCGGGGTCGGTAAGGTGTTTTCCGCCGTTTGTGCGCAGACGATGGTTTTGAAGTTCGGTGTGAAAGCCATTATTAATACAGGTGTGGCGGGAGGACTTTCTCCTAACCTTAAGCTCGGTGAAGTTGCCATTGCATCTCAAGTCTGCCAGCACGATATGGACACGTCTGGCGTCGGCGATCCCAAAGGTTTAATTTCCGGAATTAATAAGGTCTTCATTGATGTCGATCCTCTCTGGGTCGCAAAAGCTGAGAAAGCGGCACAGAAATTAGGCATTCATACTGAAACCGGCGTGATTGCTTCCGGCGACCAATTTGTCTGCGATACGGACCGTAAAGCTTGGATTCGTGATTTCTTTAGAGCCGAAGCTGTAGAAATGGAAGGCGCGGCCATCGGTCAGGTGTGCTTTGTCAATGAAATCCCGTTTGTTGTGATTCGATCTATTTCCGATGATGCTTCCGGCCACGCACCTGTTTCTTACGAATCCTTCTTTAAAGAGGCGGCTCAGCGAGCCGTCGCACTGACGGAAGAGATGCTCAAAGAAGCCTGAGAGCATTCCAAAGCAGAAGGACTTTTCCTGGAGTTAGTTGAAGGAGCGAACTTCGCGAAAAGTCCTTTTTGCATTTTGGATGAATTTTTTAGATTTTTGCTGCTTAACGGCTTTCAAGCTTTTAGAAACTTTTTCTTCGAAACAGAAGAATCTAATTGAGACAAAACGAGTCCGAAGAGCACAAGGAACGCTCCGCTGGCGGACCAAACAGTGCGTTTTTCGCCAAGGATAAAGTAGGAACAGATAAGGCAGATCACCGGAATAAGATAAGTATAGGCGGCGGTTTCCAAGAGTTTTGAGATTATTCAAAGGAGGGGGGGGGTGGCAGGGGAAGAAGGATTCGAACCCTCGAATGCCGGAATCAGAATCCGGTGCCTTAACCAGCTTGGCGATTCCCCTGCAACATAAAGTTCAGCGAGATGGCAGGGGAAGAAGGATTCGAACCCTCGAATGCCGGAATCAGAATCCGGTGCCTTAACCAGCTTGGCGATTCCCCTGTGCTGAGAAGACTGAATTATACACAAAACAAAAACTTTTGCAGGGCTCAACGCAGAAACAAATCAAGGCACTCTCGAGTGCCTTGTTTGTAAAAGAAAAAATATTTTTTGAAACGTCGCTAGAAGATCATATCTGCCAGCTGAGAGATCAAAAAAGCACAAAGAGTGATGGTTGCACCAAGCTTAAATAACTTGACCTGTTGTCTTCTAAGGTCCCGTGCAGCGACGCGGGCTTTAGCACTGTCTCTATACATCGCGGACTCCTTTATGAGGTATTTCGTCAAATGAATTATATCTGAACTAGGGAAAGTTTCTAGGTATTTATACCTAAGTAAAATCAAAATGAGCGTAAAAATTTGTGAGCTAACTATTAGCGTTAGGCAAATTCTTCCACAAATGAGGCAGGGCAGGAGGACATCAAGAAACTTTCGTGTAACACATATAAGAGATGAAGTTTGCCCGATACTGCAATTCGTCTTTTGAGTAAAACCTCTTCAAAATTTTTCGATTCTATTCGTGGTGTGAAGAACCTTTTCAACTAACGTTCAAGTTGAATTTCTAAAGATAAGGAAAAAATGATCGTAAATACTGCCAAATTCTTTCCTAATTGATAATGATAATCAATAGCTATAAATTTCATCAAACTTTACATGTTTTAAGTTGTATCTCGTTCATTTACAGTTATAATCCGACGATCAAACAGGGAAGCACTGCTTCTCCACTCTATAAACAAGCCCCCTTCGGGCATATCCGGAAAGGAAATATTTAAATGGCAGAAGAAACCAAAGTAGAAGAAAAGGTAGAGGAAAAAACAGAAGCCACAGCAGCTCCGGCTGAAGAAACAAAAGCCGAAGAAGTTAAGCCGAATCCTCTTCAGCGCACCATTGAGCTGACGATTTCTCGTAAAGAACTCGATGCTCGTGTTGCTAAAGCTCTTCGCGAAAAAGCAAAGAAAGCTAAATTCCACGGTTTCCGTCCCGGCCATGCTCCTGCCGCTATGGTCAGAGCCGCTTATGGTCAGGAAATTCAGTTTGATGCAATCAACGCACTCGTTTCTGCCGCTTTCGTTGAAAAAGTTCAGGAAGGCAAATACCACGTCTCCGGCTACCCGGATATCGCTCCGACCGAAGGCGCTCCTGAAAATGAAGACACAATGTCCTTCACAGCTACTTTCGAAGTCTTCCCTGCCGTCGAAGTTCCTGACATGAAAGACGCTTCCGTTACAGAATACGAATGCGAACTGACAGACGCTGACGTTGAAAAGACACTCGACGTTATGCGCAAACAGCGCGCCACTTTCGAAAAGGCTGACAAGGCTGCTGCTGACGGCGACCGCGTTATCGTTGACTTCAAGGGCACTCTTGACGGCGTTGCTTTCGAAGGCGGTACAGCTAAAGACTACGCTTTCGCTCTCGGCCAGGGCAGAATGCTCCCCGAATTCGAAAACGCGATTCGCGGTATGAAAGCCGGCGAAACCAAGACTTTCAACCTGACTTTCCCTGAAAACTATCCTGCCAAGAACCTTGCCGGCAAGGAAGTTCAGTTCGAAGTTACGCTGAAAGAAGTTGACGAAGAAATTCTTCCCGCCCTTGACGACAAGTTCGCAAAAGACCTCGGCGTTAACGATGGTATCGACAAACTCAAGGCTGACGTTAAAGAAAACCTCCAGCGCGAAGTGACAGCTCGTCTTGAAGCACGTACTAAGCAGAGCGCCATGAATGCTCTTCTGTCCGTTGCCAAGTTCCCGGTTCCGCACGCTGCTGTTGAAGAACAGAGAGAGGCTCTGGTCCACGACGCCATCGAAAACATGAAGGCTCAGGGAATTAACCTCCCCAACGACAGCATTCCTGCCAACGCCATGCTTGACCAAGCTGAGCAGAGAGTTCGTCTTGGACTGCAAATCAGCGCTATTGTTGAGAAAGAAAAGATTACTTCTACTGATGAACAGATCAAAGCTTTGGCCGACAACATCGCCAAGAGCTATGAAGATCCGAAAGAAGTCGTTGATTGGTACCTCAACAACCCTCAGCACAAAGCTGAGCTTGCCGCGGTTGTTGTGGAAAACAATGTCGTCGCTTGGATCCTGAAGAACGCTCAGGTCAAGAAAGAACCGATCTCTTTTGAAAACCTGATGGGTCGCGGTCAGCAGGCTTAATCAATTTCAGGCGTCAGAGGCAATAAAATGCCTCTGAAAAATACAAACAAGTCGGCAAGGTACTCATTAGTCCTTGCCGTTTGTCATTGAAAACTACTACAAACCACGGAGACGCGTATGCCCGACTTTTCAAACTTTAATTCTGCACTTATACCGATGGTTATCGAGCAGAGCGGACGCGGAGAGAGATCTTTTGACATTTACTCCCGCCTGTTACGCGATCGCGTAGTCTTCCTGGTAGGACCGGTGACTGATCAGAGCGCCAATTTGGTCGTTGCTCAGCTGCTGTTCCTGGAAAGCGAAAATCCGGATAAGGATATTTCGCTCTATATCGATTCCCCCGGAGGAAGCGTCTACGCCGGTCTTTCCATTTACGATACGATGCAGTTCATCAAGCCAGATGTTTCCACCATTTGCTTAGGCATGGCTGCTTCCATGGGTGCGTTCCTGCTTGCTGCAGGTGCGAAGGGCAAACGCTTTGCACTGCCGAACTCCCGCATCATGATTCATCAGCCTTCCGGCGGTACAAACGGAACCGCTGCAGACATTGAAATTCAGGCGAAAGAAATCTTGGAGTTGCGCAGCCGTTTGAACACAATCCTGTCCGAACATACCGGCCAGTCCATTGAAAAGATTGCGGTCGACACCGAACGCGATAATTTCATGAGCAGCGCACAGGCAGTGGAATACGGAATTATCGACGGCGTATTTAGAAAACGTTCCGAGCAAATCATTAGAAAGAAATAATTGATTTTGCGGATTAAAGATTTAAGGAAGTTATGAGCGATAACAAAGAGGGACCCGTCTGTTCTTTTTGCGGAGCCAAAAAGGGACAGTACTCTGAAATTTATAAGTCAAACATCGGAGATCAGTACATTTGTAAAGAATGTACTGAAGAGCTTGCTCGTTACTCCGGTGTGATTGAAGAAGCTTTGAAGCGCTACCAATATCTCGAAGCTCACAATAAGAACGCAGGTTCCGAAGCCCCCGCTAAAGAAGCCGAAGCAGAAGAGGCAGAAAAGCAGGATCCGATTTTGTACGGAGAACTGCCAACGCCGAAAGAAATTTATGCCAATCTTGACCAATATGTGATCGGTCAGGAACAGGCGAAGAAGGTTCTTTCTGTTGCGGTTTATAACCATTACAAACGTCTTAGAAGCAAATTCATCGGAGATGATTCCGACGAAAAAGTTGAGATTCAGAAGAGCAACATTCTTCTTATCGGTCCGACAGGTTCCGGCAAGACGCTTTTAGCTCAAAGTTTGGCCAAAATGCTGAATGTTCCTTTTGCAATTGCAGATGCAACGACTCTGACAGAAGCCGGCTACGTCGGTGAAGACGTCGAAAACGTGATCCTGAAGCTTCTGCAAAGTTGCAATATGGACCTCAAACGCGCTCAGATGGGCATTATCTATCTTGATGAAATCGATAAGATTGCCCGCAAGAGTGAGAACCCGTCTATTACCCGCGACGTATCCGGCGAAGGCGTTCAGCAGGCTTTGTTAAAGCTCGTTGAAGGTACCGTTGCTAATGTTCCGGCTGCCGGCGGAAGAAAGCATCCTCAGGGAAACAATATTCCGGTCGATACTTCGAACATCCTCTTCATTTGCGGCGGCGCATTTGAAGGTTTGGATAAGATCATTCGCAGAAGAACCGAGCGCAGCGGCATCGGCTTTGAAGCCGATGTTAAGGGGGCCGACGATAGAAGCGAAGGCGAAGTGCTCCGCGATATTGAAGCTAAGGATCTAGTTCGCTACGGCTTGATTCCTGAGTTGGTCGGACGTCTCCCGGTGATTGCAACGTTGGATGACCTAGACGAAGAAGCGCTGATTCGCATTCTGACCGAACCGAAGAATGCGGTCTTGAAGCAGTACGCACGATTGTTCGAATTGGAAGGCGTTGTTCTCGAAGTCGAACCGGATGCGCTCAAAGAAGCAGCCAAAATGGCTCAGGAAAGAAAGACCGGAGCCCGCGGCCTGCGGTCCATTATTGAGAATGCACTCCTTTCTGCTATGTTTGAGATTCCGAGCAGAAAAGACGTCGCCAGAGTGGTGGTGAAAGCCTCCACGATGAGAGACGGACAAGCCGAGTTCATCACTAAATAACGGTAAATAGGAGGTCGCTTCGGCACCTCCTTTTTTCTCCTTGGATGGTCTGTTTATCCACCATCCCTTGATTAAGGTCCCCAAAATAGCCACAAAATCTTGAAAGGCTTAAGGCGAGGGGCCTTTTACTTTTGATACAGTATAGAAACGATTTTTAAATATTTGGCGCCCTTGATTTTTTTTCAAGCGTCCCCAAGTAGTAACTTACGTAGTGTATTTTTTAGCAGTAAGGATTTAGATGATTCAGAAACGTACAACTAATTCAAATCCGATGATGTCGGTGTTGCCGCTGAGAGACATTGTTGTCTTCCCTCGGATGGTTGTGCCGCTCTTCGTCGGACGCGAGAAGTCGCTTAGTGCTCTTCGCAATGTCACGTCTTCTGAGAAGGCGAACAAAGAGCTTTTGCTCGTCGCACAGCGCGATGCAGGCATCGAAGATCCATCTTCCGATGATCTGTTTGATGTCGGTACGGTTGCGCGTATCGTCCAGTCTTTGAAGCTGCCTGACGGTACTTTCAAAGTCCTGGTAGAGGGTATTCGCCGTGTCCGAGTTACTCAGTACAAAGAAGACGAGCAAATTTTTGCTGAGGTGGAAGACATTCCTCAGGATAGAATTTCCCAGCGCACTTTTGAGCCGCTGCGCAGGACGATCCTGACAGCCTTTACCGAATACCAAAAGAACAATAAGAGAATTACGAACGATCAGCTGAATCGGATTTCTTCATTAACCGATCCGGAACAGCTCATCACATCCATTGCCCAGTTGCTGGTTCTTTCTCCTTCCCGTAAGCAGGATCTGCTTGCAACGGTTGGAACAAAGGAACGTCTTGAACTTCTTTTTGACATGCTCGAGGAAGAAGTTGACATTCAGCAGACGGAAAAGCGTATTCGCGGCCGTGTGAAGAAGGCAATGGAAAAGAACCAGCGCGATTATTACCTCAATGAACAGGTAAAAGCCATTCAGAAAGAATTGGGCGATACCGACGAAGAATTCGAGGAAATCGAGCGCAAGATTAAAGCTGCCAAGATGAGTCCCGAAGGCGAGGAAAAGGCCCTCGGCGAACTCAAGAAGCTCCGTATGCAGGGTCAGAACAGCGCGGAAGCCAATGTGATTCGAAATTACATTGACACGCTGATTTCTCTGCCGTGGAGCAAGAGAACTCGTGTCAACACGAATCTCATCAAGGCAGACGCCGTTTTGGAAGAAGACCATTACGGTCTTGAGAAGGTGAAGGAACGCATTCTTGAATACTTAGCGGTTCAAAGCCGAGTCAAGAATGTGAAATCTCCGATCCTCTGCTTAGTCGGACCTCCCGGAGTCGGTAAGACATCTTTGGGCCAGTCTATCGCCCGCGCAACCGGACGTAAGTTTGTGCGTTTGGCTTTAGGCGGCGTAAGAGATGAAAGCGAAATCCGAGGTCACAGAAGAACCTATATCGGTTCCATGCCGGGTCGAATTCTCCAGAGTCTTACTAAGGCGGAAACCAATAATCCGCTTTTCTTGCTCGACGAAGTCGATAAGATGGGTATGGACTACAGAGGCGACCCAGCGGCTGCGCTTTTGGAAGTGCTGGATCCTGAACAGAACAACACTTTCCAGGATCACTATGTAGAAGTGGATTTCGATCTGTCACATGTGATGTTCATTGCGACTAGCAACTCCATGAACATTCCGGCTCCGCTGCTTGACCGTATGGAAGTGATACATCTTTCCGGTTACACGGAGGATGAAAAGCTCCACATAGCTCAGAGACATCTGATCCCGAAACAGATGAAACTGAACGGTGTGAAGCCGGGCGAACTCGAGATCGAAGACTCTGCGATTGTTGACATCGTTCGCTACTACACCCGCGAAGCAGGTGTCCGCAGCCTAGAGCGCGAGATCAATAAGATCTGCCGTAAAACGGTCCGTGACATCCTTTTGAAGAAGACCAAAGGAAAGGTGGTCGCCAACTCCGACAATCTTGACTACTTCCTCGGTGTCCGTCGCTACAACTTCGGTGTCATGCACAAGGGCGATCAAGTCGGCCAAGTCACAGGTCTTGCTTGGACGGAAGTCGGCGGCGATCTGCTTACGATCGAAGTCGCAACAATGCCGGGTAAAGGCCAAATAACACGTACCGGTTCTTTGGGCGATGTGATGAAAGAATCTGTAGAAGCTGCACGTACAGTGGTTCGTTCGAGGGCTTCTCGTTTGGGCATTACCTACAAGCAAATCTCTGAGACGGATATTCATGTCCATTTCCCGGAAGGAGCTGTGCCTAAAGACGGTCCGAGTGCGGGTTCCGCTATCACGCTGGGCTTGGTTTCCGCTCTGACGGGTATTCCTGTCAAGGCTGAAGTGGCTATGACCGGTGAGATTACGCTGAGAGGCGAAGTTCTTCCGATCGGCGGTTTGAAAGAGAAGCTTTTGGCGGCGCTTCGAGGCGGTATCAAAGAAGTGCTAATACCGGAAGAAAACGTGAAGGATTTGGAGGAAGTACCTGAAAACGTCAAGGAAGGATTGGTGATTCGTCCTGTCCGCACCATTGACGAAGTGTTCCAGTACGGTTTATCCAAGCAGCCTGAAGCGTTACCTCAGACAATTGAGCAGCCTATCACTGCGAAACAGCAGATTGAAGTGGGAACTTCAGCTACGGGATCGACTGCGCGCAACTAAGATCAACTGGTTTAAGAGGAGGGGGCTTCGGCCCTCTTATTTTTTACCCAGACTCAAACCGATTGAATTTATGTAACAAATTTCGACCGACTCAAGCTCTGTTCAGGTAGTCAATTTCGAAATCATTTGTTGGTTTTGGAACTTAAAAGGATGGGTTTGAAACTTGTAAAAATATGGGGGCAAATTCAATAAAACAGACTCATAGTTAATCAACAACCTCAGGCCAGATAAGAAAATTTGTCTCACAAATGAGAAGAATTGTCTAGAAAACCTTTAATTTGCCCACAAATACTGCTATGATTAACGAATCAGAGTTTATTTACCCCTTTATCTCTCTCGGAGGGAATGATGAATAAAGCAGATCTCATAGAAGCCGTCGCAATTAAATGCGACATTTCCAAACTTGCAGCACAGCGCGCTGTTGATGCGATGATCGACACAATTACAAATGCATTGCAGAACGGCAAAGAAGTCCAATTACTCGGCTTTGGTACTTTTTCTGTTGTCGAGCGTGCAGCTCGCAAAGGCCGCAATCTTCGGACAAATAAATCAATTGATATTCCGGCCCGTAAAGTTCCGAAGTTTGTTGCTGGCAAAAATTTAAAAGATGTAGTAGAATAGAATCTTTCGTGATTGAGACAGCGAGATCTTAATAACGAAGGATGCTTAGCTCAGTTGGTAGAGCGGCGCCCTTACAAGGCGTAGGTCGGGAGTTCGAGACTCTCAGCATCCACCAAGGAGTGGTAGTTCAGTTGGTTAGAATACCGGCCTGTCACGCCGGGGGTCGCGGGTTCGAGTCCCGTCCACTCCGCCAAGATTCCAGCCCCGTGAGGTTCTTTCACGGGGCTTTTCCTTTTTTTAGTCGAAGCGTTTTAACTTCCATTCTGAAATATTGCAGAAGTTAGGGTATCTAGCAGAGGCCGGCCTCTGAACTTAAGGCGGCCTCCCTAGAATTCTGTTTCTTCTTCGTCATCGTAATCCTGTTCCTTTTCCGGCTCAGCGTCAGGAACAGGAACCCCGAGAGCTTCAAATAACTTCCTTCTTTTCCCTGCGATTTCTCCGAAGTAATAGCCTCCGCAGAATTTGGTCTGCATCACATTGTTCAAGGAGTCCAGAACTCTGCAGTCTCCGTCATAAACCATCGGCAAGGCGGTGTTCTTTTTGCACTCCTCACTGTATTTTCTCAGTCTCGTTCTGACGATCATTGCAATAGAGGTCGCTAAGAACTGCACAAACGTTTTACCTGTTAATGACTCGTTATCCGAGACTCGATTTCGAGAGCAGCCCAATCGGGATTTGAGCGTTTTAAATGTATCTTCAACGATCCAGCGTTCCTGGTAAGCGCACCAAGCTTTTCCGGCATCGGATATTTCGTCACTCACGAGCACCCTATAACCTTTGTAGCGGAGCTTTTGGTCTACTTTTTTATTGTCGACGGTGTAGCTGACGGCGTTGTCTTGCTCATGTTTTTCAAAGACTTCTTCCAATAGAGTTTGTTCGTTTTCATCGAGCGCCTTACCGTTGGCTATCTTTTCCTGTACGCGATCGATTCTCTCGAACAGTCCTTGTCTGGCGTTCTCAGCAATTTGTCGATCGAAGTAGATGTGCCAGTAAAGCTCCGCAGTTTCCTGTGTCTTTCTTGTGGATCTCTGGTTTTTTACAGGACTAGGCTCGTAAATCCAGTTGATTTTCTTTGTCACCTGGAAGACCTGGGTATACCAATCCCTCCGGTTTAAGTCCTGCAGATTGAGCCTTTCTTCATCAATGAGTTCTTGAGTAAGACTGCCGGAGATCCCGCATTTCATATTGAACAGGAACCCGACTTTATTTCTCAGGCAGTCATTGATATTTTTTGTGCCGCTGTAGCCGCGGTCAGACACAAGGACGACATTTTGGATGCCTAGTCGGGAGTTATCAGCGATAACTCGTCTGACAGTTTGTACATCCGGAACGTTTCCATCGTAGGTTCGATAGAAGATGGGCAGCCCGCTTTTGGACTCAACCAACATCAGCAGATTAATTTGAGGAAGGTTGTCCTCGTCTTTATTCCTGCCTCTTTCTACGTTTGGCAGTTTATTAGCGTAGCTGGAAATGGAAGTCGAGTCTAAAGCCAATGTCAGCTTGTCATCATCTCCAACCTCTCTCTTCTGTTCTATTAAGCCTTCCTGTAGAGCTGAGAAGTACTTTTCTATCTGCTGCTTTTTGATTTTCCTAAAAATCCTGCCTATTGAAGATGGATGCAAAGGCGCTCCCCACGGCAGGCGAGTTGCCTCGGCAAAGGTCGGATATTTGGAAATATTGTTGTCTTGGTTAAGGATGATGAAGTACGCAATCGATAAAACTTTTAGATAGTCCCGGCGCTGAGGAAAGGCTGTTTTGAGAGCTTCTCCAATGGGAGATTGAACAACGAGCTGATCCAGTGCCCAGGTAGCTCCCGCGTGCAGTTGTTTGACTTCCATTGCCTGAGAAAGCGTAAAGCCGCCTTCGTTCATGGGAGTAAAGACATAATCTTTACCTTTGCGTTCACAGATAAAGTCCCTCAATTCCGGGCGCTCAGCTAAAAAATGGTCATCCCATCGGATTCTTCCCTCTTTCTCGCCTGAGGTGACAGTGCCGACTTTCTTGAAGCTGGCGCGGTAACTTCTCTTTTTCTCCGGGTCCCATTTGTTCTTGTAGGTGTAAACGTAGAAAGCCGAAGGGCTCTTTTTAATGATGAGCGGCGGAAGCTGGGGCGTTTTTATAATTAAAATAGATTATCCAGTTAGTTAATCTAGTATAACATAAAAAATCCTTTTACTCCACTGAAATAAAAGGATTTTTTTTGATTTTTAAACTTTTAGTGCTCTAGTTTCGCAATTTTTCAGGTCGGAGGAATTAACCTTAACTTTCATACCATGCGAAAAAGAAAAGTCTTCTCCAAGCAATCTATAGTAGGAGAGTTGCGCCTGAGGCTCGATAAACCACACCGAACCATTTGCATTCTCCAAAAAATTGAATCGAATTCCGCCTTCAGAAGAGATGCCAAATCCAAAGTTATGATAGGCAGCGTGCGCAGTGGTTCCTTCCATTAAGTTGGCTCGCATTTTCTGCTTGTGGCGATTAAAGGTCAGCACTGTATCAACGTAGGCATCCTCCTTAAACCACGTCAGATAGGCCTTACCGCCAAAAGAATGAATGTCTGTCTTCC